>Ga0194058_10000165_pt1 | contig 28580 bp, 29 predicted proteins | sample SepL4417m_MetaG_FD_155490 | JGI IMG/M metagenome (GOLD analysis project Ga0194058, IMG submission 155490) | Anoxic zone freshwater microbial communities from boreal shield lake in IISD Experimental Lakes Area, Ontario, Canada - Sep2016-L442-17m | ecosystem: Environmental > Aquatic > Freshwater... | reverse complement strand
GTCTTGGCCTTCGCCGGTGATTCGACGATGACCAGACGCCGCGGGGCGCTGCCGGACTTCGATGCCATGAGGTGATGCCTCCCGGGTAGATAAATGGTCAAACGTTCTGGAGTCTGACCCTGCCACCCCCCGGTGTGTCAAATCCGCACCGACCCACCCCCTACTTCGTAGAGGGTGACCAGAATCACTCTCGGGCGTGTCTCAGAACGCACTTTCTCGACTCATTCCGACGCCCCGGAAAGCCGAGAGGGCGGCGGGGTTGCCCCCATCCGCCCTCGTGGACTGTCTCGAACTAGGCCGCGTCGACCGTCTCCTCGCTCGGCATATCGCCGACTGCGATCGGGCGACGCTTGGAGATGATCACTGAGATCACGATGATCAGGATGGCCACTGCCGAGATCGCCATCCGCAAGGCGGTGTTGGCCGTGGTTCCGATCGACAACGCCACAACCGCGGGAGCTACGAGCAGCGCCACAAGGTTCATGACCTTGATCAGCGGGTTGATGGCCGGGCCAGCGGTGTCCTTGAAGGGGTCACCCACGGTGTCACCAATGACGGTGGCCTCGTGTGCGGACGAACCCTTACCTCCGAAGTGACCGTCCTCGACGAACTTCTTGGCGTTGTCCCACGCACCACCAGAGTTCGATAGGAACACGGCCATCAGAACACCGGTGGCAATCGTGCCAGCGAGGTAGCAGCCGAGCGCACCGATTCCGAGGCCGAAACCGACGGCGATGGGGGCGAGAATGGCGAGCAGGCCGGGGGTGGCAAGTTCACGCAGCGAGTCGCGCGTGACGATGTCGACCACCTTGCCGTACTCGGGCTTCTCGGTGCCTTCCATGATTCCGGGGTGCTCGCGGAACTGGCGACGCACCTCGAAGATCACAGCACCGGCCGCGCGTGACACCGCGTTGATGGCCAGCCCTGAGAAGAAGAACACCACGGCCGCACCGATGATCAAGCCGACCAGGTTGCGCGGGTTCGACACGTCGAGGATGCCTGCGTACTGCAGAGCGTCCTGCAGTGTCAGCGAGTTGAGCGCATCCTGCGCCGAACCGGTTGCCTGCAGCACAGCGTCGCGGAATGCCCCGTACAGCGCCGTGGCCGCCAGAACAGCGGTCGCGATCGCGATTCCCTTGGTGATGGCCTTGGTGGTGTTGCCGACGGCGTCAAGGTTGGTCAGAACCTGGGCGCCTTCACCGTGCACATCGCCGGACATCTCGGCGATGCCCTGCGCGTTGTCGGAAACCGGGCCGAAGGTGTCCATGGCCACGATGACGCCGACCGTCGTGAGCAGGCCGGTACCGGCGAGCGCGATGGCGAACAGCGAGAGTGTGACCGAACCGCCACCGAGGAGGAACGCGGCGTAGACGGCGGCACCGATGAGTAGTGCCGAGTACACGGCTGACTCAAGACCGATGGCAACACCGGCGAGGATGACCGTGGCCGGACCGGTGAGCGACGACTTGGCGACGTCGTCGACAGGGCGGCGGTTGGTCTCAGTGAAGTAGCCGGTGAGCTGCTGAATTGCGGCAGCCAAGATGATTCCGATCAACACCGCACCGATTGCAAGGAAGCGCGGGTTGAACGAGTCGACGCCACCGATGATGCCGAGCGCCGGAACGTCGACACCCACGAACCGCGTGATGTTGTCAGGCAGGATGACGAAGGTGGCGATGGTGACGAGCACTGCGGAGATGATCGCGGAGATGAAGAAGCCTCGGTTGATGGCGCTCATACCTGAGCGGTCACCCTTGCGCGGCGATACAGCGAAGATGCCGACGATCGCGGTGAGAACACCGATGGCCGGAACCACCAGTGGGTAGACGAGGCCGAGGTCACCGAAGGCGACCTTTCCGAGGATCAGAGCCGCGACCAGGGTGACGGCGTATGACTCGAAGAGGTCGGCTGCCATACCGGCACAGTCACCGACGTTGTCACCGACGTTGTCGGCAATGGTGGCAGCGTTGCGGGGGTCGTCTTCGGGAATGCCCTGCTCGACCTTGCCGACGAGGTCGGCGCCGACGTCAGCGGCCTTGGTGAAGATACCGCCACCAACACGCATAAACATGGCCAGCAGCGCGGCACCGAAGCCGAAGCCTTCAAGAACCTTGGGGGCGTCGCCCTTGTAGATGAGCACCACGATCGAGGCACCCAGCAGACCGAGGCCGACGGTGAACATGCCCGCCACGCCACCGGTACGGAAGGCAATCTTCATGGCTTTCTGCTCGCCACCCTCGCGGGCTGCGGCGGCAACGCGCACGTTGGCTCGAACGGCGAGCCACATGCCGACATAACCGGTAATTCCGGAGAAGACCGCACCAACCACGAAGAAGATCGAGCGACCGATCTTCTCGCTTGTGGTTTCGGCGGGGAGGAGGAACAGGACGAAGAAGACAATCACGCCGAAGACGGCGAGAGTCTTGAACTGCCGAGCCAAGTAAGCCGCCGCGCCTTCCTGCACCGCGCCAGCGATTTCGCGCATGCTGTCGGTGCCTTGGTCGGCGGCCAATACCTGGCGTACCAGGACGGCTGCAACGATGAGCGCGAGAATCGCGATTAACGCGACCACCACGACGATCGTGTAGTTAGTGCCGGTCAGGTCCACCGTGATGGCGGACAGAGCGTGCGTCACAAGATTCTCCTCGTCAACATTCACCCGGAGCCCAGTCGCAGGAGCGACTGCAGCGAAAATTTATGGGGCGGGAAGGCCCGAACTCACAGGCAGTCCCGGTCGCGCGTGAGCGTCATCCTATGAGGAGGACTACAAGGGGCCGATAGCGACCCCGGCCTAATCGAAGCCGTCGCCACCGGCGGGTTCGAGGGCAGCCGCAAGCGTGGGGTGAACGGGAATCACTGCGTCAAGACCGGTGATGGAAAAGACCCGAAGCACGCGCTCACCCTGGGTGACAACCGCGACCGATCCGTTGGCCTCGCGACAGCGCTTGAGCGCCTTGACGAGCACGCCGAGTCCGGTGGAATCTAGGAAGCCGACCTCGGTCAGGTCGACCACGAGTGCGACCTGACCAGCTGCGATCAACTCACTGAGGACGGCGTCGAGTTGGGGCGCCGAATAGATGTCGACCTCTCCCGAAACGGCCACCACGGTGTAGTCGTCTGACTGCGACGTTGTTATCCCTAGATCCACGGGCCCTACCCTCCCACACCCCCTTTCCGCATGGGGGGACACTCAGCACGCATAGACGCAGTTTTCTTGCCCCAGCTATCCGATGTCAGCGCTGTCAGTGAGGATGACGGAGTGGACTGGAAGTCAACTCGGGGCGATCGCATCCGGCATTCGGTCGACCTGCCTGCCCGAGAGGCAGTAACCGCCGAGTGGCCCGAGTGGGCCCATCCGACCCTGATCGAGGGTTACCAGCGTCGAGGCGTCACCACACCGTGGCGTCATCAAGTCGACGTGGCCGAGCTCGCCCACGCAGGTCAACACGTGGTGGTCGCGACGGGTACGGCCAGCGGCAAATCGCTGGCTTTTGGCCTACCGACACTCACAGCGGTGATCGAAGGGAGTTCAGCACCGAACGGCCGCGGTTCCACCGTGCTCTACCTCTCGCCCACCAAGGCACTGGCTCACGACCAAGGGCAGGCACTCCGCGGACTCGGCATTGACGCGTTGCGCTCCTCAACCTACGACGGTGACACTCCCGACGACGAGCGTGCCTGGATTCGTCAGCACGTGCAGTACTTGCTGACCAATCCCGACCTGTTGCACCACTCACTTCTTCCGGGCCACGAGCGTTGGTCGTCGTTCCTACGCGCACTGCGCTATGTCGTGGTCGACGAGTGCCACGCCTACCGCGGACTCTTCGGGGCTCATGTGAGCAATGTGTTGCGACGATTGCGGCGGGTTGCCCATACCTACGGTGCTGACCCCATATTTATCCTCGCCTCAGCCACGGTGGCCGACCCGGCGGTTTCAGCCTCGCGACTCATCGGCGCGCCGGTTACCGAGGTCACGACCGACTCATCTCCACGCGGACCCTCCACCGTCTTGCTCTGGGAACCGCCCCTGCTGCACGACCTCGTCGGCGAGGGCGGCGCGCCCGTGCGGCGAAGTGTGCTGAGCGAGACTGCTGACCTCTTGACCGATCTCGTCGTAAACGGAACCCGCACTCTCGCATTTGTGCGCTCGCGTCGAGGCGCCGAGACGGTAGCTGGAATGGCCCGCGAATGGCTCGCGGCGATCGACCCTTCACTTCCACAGCGTGTGGCCGCGTACCGCGGCGGCTACCTACCCGAGGAAAGGCGGGCACTGGAAGCAGACCTGCGATCGGGTGCGCTCTTGGGGGTCGCCACGACCTCGGCCCTCGAACTCGGAATCGACGTGCACGGACTCGACGCGGTACTCACCGCCGGCTGGCCCGGTACTCGCGCGTCGTGGTGGCAACAAATGGGACGGGCCGGACGCGCGGGAGACCCCTCGCTCGCCGTACTCATCGCGCGCGATGATCCGCTCGACACCTACCTCGTGGCGCACCCCGAGGCACTTTTCGACTCCCCCGTCGAAGCAACGGTGTTCGATCCGGCCAACACCCACGTCATGGCACCACACCTGCTAGCGGCGGCGGCCGAGATTCCTCTGACCGAAAGCGACTTCGCCGACGGCGGAGTGTTCGGACCCGCTGCTCGACCGGTGGTCGAGCAATTGACACAGACCGGATGGCTGCGCGCACGAACCACCGGATGGTTCTGGACCCGCACCGAACGCGCTACCGACTACGCCGATCTGCGCGGAATCGGCGGAGGCCCCGTACGCATCGTTGAGGAAGTAACCGGTCGCGTACTCGGAACCGTCGATGCCGCCGCCTCCCACATGCAGGTGCACACGGGTGCCGTGTACGTGCATCAAGGACTCACACACGTCATCACCAACCTTGACCTCGACGAGGCGGTCGCACATGCCGTACGCGAGAACGTCGACTACACCACGCACGCGCGCGAACTCAGCGACACACGCCTTGGCGAGGTGCTCGCCTCAACAACATGGGGGCCGGTCGCCATTTCCTACGGCGCAGCGGAAGTGACGTCACAAGTCGTTGGTTACCTGCGGCGACGTCACCCCAGCGGCGAAGTGATCGGCGACGCACCACTTGATCTCCCCGCGCGCACTCTGGCAACGCGAGCGGTGTGGTTCACACTTCCACAGCAGGTGCTCGACGCCGCCGAACTTGCTCCCGAGGACGTGCCTGGTGCAGCACACGCTGCCGAGCATGCTGCCATCGCGCTGCTCCCCCTCGTCGCTGGTTGCGATCGCTGGGATATCGGCGGCCTCTCGACCGCACACCACCCCGATACGTCGATGGCCACGGTGATCGTTCACGACGGTTACCCCGGTGGGGCAGGATTCGCCGAACGGGGCTTCACCGTGATGCGCGAGTGGCTCACTGCCACCCGCGATGCGATCGCTGCCTGCGAATGCACCGCCGGCTGCCCGTCGTGCGTGCAATCGCCCAAGTGCGGCAACGGCAACGACCCACTCGATAAGGCAGGCGCACAACGACTGCTCGATGTGGTGTTGAAGTCGGCGCGGTAGTCACCACTGCGGCCCCGCACGCGCATCGGCATGCACGGCACCGTCGGGTGATCCGGCGGCGCCGACAACCGGCACCAGCCACGGCGGTGGAGCACGCCGCACTTCAACCCGCACATCCTCACCCTCGACAACGCACTGGACAACCTCGGCTCCTTGCGCCATCGTCACTGCAGCCGCCGCCTCACACGCGCCGTCAACGGCGGCACCGGCCAACAGCCGCGAGGCAGCTGACAAAGATGCGAGGTCGGCGGCCGATGCTGCGAGTTGCCGCGTGAGCACCACCTGCCCGACTGACACCACCACGCCTGCAATCGCCATCAACACCACGGCTAGGGACGCCGCCATCACCGTGGCGACCCCCGACTCGTCACGCACTCGATCACTCATGGACTGCCCAGCAGATCGCTCGTCTCATCGATGACGCGCGCCGTGGAGTGCACCTCGATGGGCGACAGTCCGACGAATGGAAATGTCACTTCCTGTCGCACCGAGACCACAACGGTTCCGCCGGCCCGCTCGATGTCAACCTGCGCTTGTGGTGCTGAGGCGAGTGCCAGACCTACCGAGTCTTGATTGCCAACTGCCTCGGCCCGCGCCGCCACCCGCGCCGCATCGTTGACGCGCAGCTGGGCGGCGAGCACCACAAAGAGAGAACTCAGCAGCACGACCACGGCGGTGAGGGAAAGCACGGCGAAGGCTGCCTCGAGAGTGACCATGCCGTCGTCGCGCTGACGCCGCCGTGCGGGCCCGAATGTTCGGACCCGCACAACGACCGCGATCAGTGCCCGAAGGCCCATGAGAACGCCTGCGCAACGAGTTGCGACAGCAGCTGCAGCGTTGCTTCTGATGTGAGCACCTTGTAGAGCAATCCGCCGAAGCCAGCGGCAGCCACTGTGCCGATGGCGTATTCGGCGGTGGTCATACCCGCGTCGGAAGTAGTAATGCGAACCATGCGGCGTCGAATTCGAGTCATCTGTAATCTCCCTCGTCTGGCCGGCGACGGCCGGCACGGACATCCCGTCGGGATGACGTGCCCAGACTGCGCGAGTCGAACCACCCGACAGCGACCTCGGCGCCGATCTGTGGATCTCGCCGGACGAAACCATGCTGTGGATCACCGCCCTCATCGACCGACCACCAACACCTGAGAAATGAGTGACACCACGACTGGCACCACGCCCAGAAGGACGAAGGCCGGCAGAAAGCAGAGCCCAAGCGGCAGTACCGCCCGAACGCCTAGAACGCGAGCACGCGCCAGCAACTGCGCCCGACGAGAAAGCCGCAGATCACTCGCCGCGCGACGTAACGCATCGGCGAGGGGTGCACCAGATTCGCTGGCGCGCACCATGGCACTGGCAATGACGGCAAGGCCATCGTTCGCGGCGACAGCTGACCACGCAGATCGAGCATCGGCGCCCAGCACAAGGCGCGCCTGCACGTCGAGAAGAACACCACCAAGAGGGTCTCCCACCGCCCTGGCCACTGCACCCAAAGACGAAACAGGGTCAGCTCCGGACGCGAGAACGGCCGCCATGAGATCGCACGCGAGTGGCGATTGACGACCGAGTGCCAGTTCGTGCGCCCTCTGACTAGGCGAGCTCAACCAGCGGACGACCGCAATGCTGACTGGAATCGCAAGCACCCCCATGACGGCACCGACGAACCCTCCCGCAACCACGGCGACTGCTACGCCGAAAGAGATCGATGCCAGCCAAGTTCCGGCCGACGACGAACCCTTCGCTCGGGGCGGGGGTGCGGGAACGAGCGTGGGAACCCTGCCGGCCACCGAGGGAGTGCGCGGAATCAGGAACGCCACGACGAAACCCACCACGACTGCAACAACGGCGCTCATTGCGTCCGCCTGCGCTGAGGTCGCGATCCGGCAAGGTCGATCTCGATCGACGCCACCATGCGCCCGGTCCACCACAACCCCGCCGCAATCTCAACGAGTCCTACTGCGAGAACGGCCCACCCAATCGGCGAGGCCACGAGCCAGGCCACGGGTGACGCCCCCATGGAACTACCAAGAACGAGACCAAACACTGGCAGGACGGCAAGCATCCGGGCCGTGGCCCGTGGAGCGGCAAGTTGAGCGGAGATCTCGGCTCGGATTTCTTCATCGGCGCGAGCGGAAGCGACGACTTGCTCAAGCGCCGCAACGAGTCCTGCGCCGGAAGACTCAGCGACGGCCCAGCACGCGGCCACATGCGCGAACAGGGCGAGTTCCTGCTCGCGCGCATCGGCATGGAGCGCCTCGACAACATCGCCGCCAAGTCGCACAGCCGCCACCGCGCGGTGACACGGGGCGTCAGGCTGCTCGGTCAATGCAAGCCGGGCCGGTCGACCGGCCCGCAATTCGGCCACAACACCATCGACCCAACTCACCGCCTGGCGACGGCGCAGTGCGCGCGCGCGTGACCGAGTCAACGGATTTCTCGCCGGAATGAGGCGGACGAGGGGAAGAGTCAGTGGCGAACGTCGGCGCACCGGCCCCGGGACCAGCAACACCACCACTGCTGCCAGCGACAGTGCCACGATCACACTCACGCAGCATCTCCGACTGCATCAAGGCCGATACGGGCAGCAAGGGACTCATGGGCTGCCCCTTGCACCCAGCGACCCTCGTGACGCGTGAGGGCGGGAACACACGCGACGCGGCCTTCCTCGCGCACCAATTCCGCAACGCATTGGAGTCGGCGAGCCCCATCGCGATCGCGATGCAGGTGCACCACCGCATCGAGGCCGGCCGCAACTTGTGCGTGTAAGGCGTCGCGTGGAAGCCCCGCTGCCAGTGCCAGCGCTTCAAGGCGAGCGGGCACGTCGTCTGCCGAGTTCGCATGCACCGTTCCGCAGCCACCCTCGTGCCCGGTATTGAGTGCCGCCAGCAGGTCGACCACCTCGGCACCTCGCACCTCGCCTACAACGAGTCGGTCGGGGCGCATGCGCAATGCCTGGCGCACCAAGTCGCGCATGACGATGGCGCCTGAACCCTCGAGGTTTGGTGGACGCGCCTCAAGTCGAATGACGTGCGGGTGCTGGGGCGTAAGTTCGCTGGAGTCTTCGACAACAACGATGCGATGGCGTGGGTCGACCAGCGACAGCAGGGATCCGAGGAGCGTGGTCTTACCCGAACCAGTGCCTCCCGACACCACGAACGACAGCCGTGACTGCACGAGCGCCGCGAGCCACCGCTGCCCGCGCCCATCAACCAACCCCAGCGCCTGCAACTCGGCAAGACTGAACCCCGCAGTGCGCGGGATACGCAACGAGATGCAGGTTCCGTCAGTTGCCACAGGTGCGAGAACCGCATGCAGTCGCGTTCCGTCGCGCATTCGCGCATCAACGTACGGACTTGAGTCGTCGAGTCGTCGCCCCGTTGCCGCAGCCAGCCGTTGAGCCAGATGTCGCACCGCGCGGTCATCACGAAAGCGAATGGGAGTGAGTTCGAGTCCACCTCCCCGATCAATCCACACCTCGCGATGTCCGTTCACCAACACATCGGTGACTCCGGGAAGTGAGAGCAACTCGTCGAGCGGACCCGCACCACGCAACTCGGAGGCCAGCGAATCAACCACGGCCAGCATCGCCGCGTCACCGAGCACCACTCCCTCATCGCGCAAGGCCGCAGCAACGTGCACCGGCACCGGCTCAGCGCCAACAGAGATCAACCGCGCCCGAACTTTGTCGAGCAACTGCTCGTCGACACTCACGCCGCCGCCTGACCTTGCCCGACCGTCGCGAGTACCGTGTCGGCCACCCTCATCAGGGCTCCACGGTCGACCACGAGTTCGCCCCGTTCGACCGCCGCCGCGATACGCGATTCGGAGCCGACATCGGCGATCACTGTGACACCGAGCGAGCGAGCCACCGACTCGGGATCAAGAGCGCACGGACTCGGCCCGCGTGTAATGACCGACACGGTGGCCGCGTGCGGAGTGAGCAACGCGAGGACCCGCTGGGATGCCGCCAATGCGCGTATTTCTCGAGGAACGACGAGGAACACCTCGTGCGCGCGTCGCAGCGCTTCACTTGTTGTTTCGTCACTCGCACGAGGCAGGTCGATCACGACCAACTCGAATCCTCGAGCGGCCGAATCGAGCACCGAGGCCACGGCCGCTGCCGAGAGATCAACGGCAACCCCGCGGTCCCACGACAACAGCGAAAGACATCCGCTTCGCGGAAGCGCATCGGCAAGCGAGCGCGACGAGACACGTCCGGCGGTCTGACTCAGATCGGGCCAACGTACGCCGCCCACGTCTTCCATTCCGAGCACGAGATCAAGGCCACCACCGAAGGAATCGCAGTCAATGAGCGCCACCTGCACACCACGGTTCGCAGCGCGCAACGCCACGGCCGCTGCGAGAGTGCTGACCCCGACCCCACCCCGGCCACCGATGAACGCAATGACTCGGGCTTCTCGATGCAGCGAATCGAGGGACTCACCCAACCGCGACACGAGCCACGCCTCACCTTCGGGCAGTGACACCACATGCTCGACACCGACAGCGACCGCCTTGCGCCACAGAACACTTTCAGGCTCGTCACCAGAAGGCGCGAGGCATGCCAATACGACATTGGGGCGTCGGCTCAGATCAGCCGAGATCACCTGATCGACCAGATCGTCGCCAATCACCACAGCTGAAGCACGACGCCACGACCGCTGAGCCGCCTGCGCGTGGGCCGCCACCTCAACTTCAACGCCTGCCGCGGCCGCTAGTCGCAGCACTTCATCGAGGAGGTCGGGATCTGCCGTAATCACGAGGGGCCGCGCACTGGCGGTTGAGACGGCGTCAACGGTCTTGGAAGGTGGTCGCCACATGTGTCGATGGTCGACCCGCCACCGGCCCCGCAAAGGCACCTCACGCCATCCTGTGGACAACATCTGCACCACCGGCCCTGTGGATTCCGGCAGACTTCCTACGAGCGACCTATCCTCAGACCATGGCCGGTTCCGCTGCATTCTTCGACCTCGACAAGACCATCCTCGCCAAATCAAGCTCGCTGATGTTCGCCAAGCCTTTCTACGACGGCGGTCTCATTAGCCGAGCCGACGTACTGCGCAGCGGCTATGCCCAGTTCGTGTATCTCGTCAGCGGCGCTGATCACGACCAGATGGACCAGATGCGCGTCTACCTCAGCGCTCTCTGCCGCGGCTGGCAAGTTGAAACCGTGCGTTCCATCGTGAATGAAACCCTCGACGACATCGTCGAGCCCACCATTTACAACGAGGCTCTCGAACTCATCGAGCAACACCGCGCAGCGGGCCGCGAAGTCATCATCATTTCGTCGAGCGGAACCGAGGTAGTCGAACCTATTGGCGCCCGCCTCGGCGTCGATTTGGCCATTGGAACTCAAATGGAAGTGGTCGACGGCGAGTACTCCGGAGAGATTCTTTTCTACGCGTACGGCGAGGGCAAGGCCGATGCCATGCGCGACCTCGCAGCCACGCGCGGATACGACCTTGCCGAGTGTTACGCCTACACCGACTCGCATACCGACCTACCGATGCTTGACCTCGTCGGCTACCCCGTGGCAGTCAATCCTGATGCCGAACTTCGACGTATCGCGACCGAACGTCAGTGGCCCATTCGCGATTTCGCCAAACCCGTCGCCATGCGTTCGGCACTGTCAACACCCGAGGCAAAGGCGGCCGCTGTCAGCGCCGTCGGCGCCGTCGCCCTCGGGCTGGCCTGGTACGCCGCCCGGCGTAGAGGACGATGACACTTCCCGACGAACCGCCTCACCTCGACCGGTTCGAAACCCTCGGCGACGACAGCCCCACCGTCACACAGCGCGCAGCAACCTGGGCCACTACTCACCCCGCACTCACCGCCCTGATCGCGGTCGCGGTTGTCCTCGCGAGTGCCGCGCTCGCGGTGCAATGGTGGCAATCGAGACCGGTACCTCACGTTGCGTCGGTTCTCGATTCCGTGTCGATCGGTATCCAAGGCACTGGCATGGGCGGAGTCGTCACCCAACGCAAGCGCCTCGGCGAGAATGCCGCAACCAGCGCAGCCACCGTGGTACTCGAAATCAAGATCACTCTCACCGCACCTTCTGGGACGGTCGGCCAAGTCTCAGGCATCGTCGGTCCAGGCATCGCCTCATCCAACGCGCATAACATTCCGCCGATTCTGGCCAACAGCAGTTCGGTTGGAATCGTCACCTCAACCTTGGAATGCCCGAGCGCCGCGAACGATCCACACTCTGCTCGCCTCTCGCTGCTGATCTCCTCAGACTCAAGCCCAACCCCGCTGCCGCTGGAGGTTCCGCTCGGCGACGTGTCCTCAGGCTGGTCGACCCTCGTCGGCAGCGCGTGCTCGCCACTCACACCCGATAGCACGCCGTCGAGCTAACGACCACTCACCGAACTGCCGCGCGGGCACCCTCGGAAACCGCCCGGCAATTCAGATCAATCCACGCAGCGAGACCATCCGGTGTTCCAGACATAAACCCGCGCGCAGCTCCCACGTAGGCCACCCGACCCGCGCCCAGCAGCCCCGCTTCCGGCACGATCACCAGATGAGGGTCGAGCCCTCGCGATCCAAGAATGAGTCGGAACACCGCGCGCGCCACCAACCCGCTGCCCCAGGCAAACGGACGCAGCGCCAACAACTCGCCGTGCGCCACCGCTGCCACCACCAATGCCGGCGCCTCCGTGGGCGCCACCAGGATGCGTACGAGCGTGTCGAGCCGCGCGGCGAGTTCACCGGGAGGCGGAAGCGGGCCGAGCCGCAGCGGGTCGTCAGCCACCAGATCTGAACGTGGACGGCCGAGCCGCTCATCGTCGCTGAAGTCAGCTCCTGCCAGTGACGCTAACCGCGCAAAGGCTTGCGCCGGTGCCACCGAAATGGTGTGCACCAACAATGGAACCTCCGAGGTCACCCGGAATGCGGCACCGACTGCATTTCCCATGGGTGAACCGTCGAGGGCAACGCCATCGCGCACCCCATCGAGCGGAACCTCCACGCCCTCCAACGCGGCTGAATCACGCGCGCCTCTCACCACCGACTCGGCAGTAAGTTCGGCACCGAGCGGACGAAGCGCGCGGTCCCACATCACGGCATCAACGGAAGCCGTGGCAGCGGCCAACGCCTCGGGAACACCGGTAAGGGTGGCCAACAAGGCCAGCGGGTCTTTCACCCGCACATCACTCGGACTGTGAGCCGCGTGCGCGCAGGCTCTCAAGCACCGCGGGATCCTGGGCTTCCATCCATTTCACCAAGTCGGCGTTGGAGATGAACTGCACATCGGGACATACATCCTTGGCGCCATTCACAAACTGGGTCAGCGCATTCTTGTAGGCACCGTTGACCCAGGTGTTGAAGTGGTTACCGATGAACAGCGGTGCGCGGTTACCGGTGCACACCGACTTGAGAGCCAGATCAAACGACTCCTTCGTTGACGTTTCGATCTTGTCACTGGTGGCTTGCGATGCCTTGTAACTGCAGTTGTTCTGAGTGCACAGGAAGTTGTAGTCCATCGACAAGTTCATGCGCTTGCCGTAGCCGACCACCTTGATGGTCTGCAGCGGAAATTCCCACAGGCCGTACTTGTCCTTCTTGGGCCAGGCAAGTTCACCGTCGTTCGACGCGTTGTACTTGTAGCCGAACTTCTTGAACACGGGCAGCATCTCGCCGCGCTTGCCTTCGAGGCAGGGCGTGCGAATGCCCTCAACGATAGAAGAGTTGAACGGCAATGCGTTCAGCCCCTTCGACAACGACTCGGGCAGGTTAGCGCGCCAGTTGTCGACGAACTTGTTGAACTGTGTGAGCTCACTGGTCCAGTCGTCTGCAGTCCAGTCGCCCACACCACCCTTGCCACAAAAGTGACCCAGCGCGTGTGTGCCGATTTCATGCCCGCTGTTGTAGGCCGCCGTCATGTTGCGGATGCGATCGGGAATGAAGGTCTTCTCGCCGAAGCCAATCGCCGACGATCCTGCGGGCTTGAGCGGCGGAAGATACGAGAAGCGCTTGGCGTCGGGCACGATACACAGACCCGACAGGAAGAAGGTGAATCGCGCGTCGTTCTTCTTGGCCAATTCGAGGTAGTGCTTGAACAGGTCGTTCTTGCACGCGCCGTCGAACGACACCACCACGAATTGCGGTGCCTTGTCACCCGGCTTGAGTTTGGTGACTTTGAATTCGGGCTGCGGTGCGTTGGTATCGGCCACGCTGCCGTTGTTTGCCCCCGCATCGCCCGTCGCGGCGTCGCCGGAACCTGGAGTGGCGCCGTCGGTTCCGCCCCCCGATGACGACGCTGAAGGGGTACCACTCGACCTACCGGGAAGCACCGCCCCGAATACCAGTCCAACGACCGCAGCGATGGCGAGCAGGATGGGAGCCACAACGCGCATGCGCACGGTCTCGTCTCCTGGGGGTCGGGCCTCGTGGGCACGGAGCGCCAGCCGGACGGCCGGTCTTGTCAGAGGGACGTTTAAAGGATACCCGTGGGTTCCCGTGCCCGACACCAGCCGACCCGAGCGTTCTGTCGGTTGTCCGCAATTCGGGGTGTCAAAGTGGGGCATCTGACCCCCGCGTATGTCTGTACAGTCAATAATCGACCCCATACCCGCAGGAATCTCGTTGACCGAACGCCTAACCCATGATTGGACCGACGTGACAAACGACGCCCTTGAACCCCTCTCCCACGAGAGCCGGACGTTCGAGCCCTCGAAAGAGTTCTCAGACAGCGCGAATGCACACGCCTCTCTCTACGCTGAGGCCGAGAACGATCGCATGGGTTTTTGGGCCGAGCAGGCTCGTCGCCTGCAGTGGGATACGCCCTTCGAGGGAGTACTCGACTGGTCGGACGCGCCCTTCGCGAAGTGGTTCACCGGCGGCAAACTCAACGTTGCGGTGAACTGCGTCGACCGCCATGTGGCCGACGGTTTCGGCGACCAGATTGCTCTGCATTTTGAAGGTGAACCGGGCGACACCCGCACTCTGACCTACAGCGACCTACTGCGTGAAGTGAGTAAGGCCGCTAATGCCCTCGAATCTTTGGGTGTGCAGGCGGGTGATCGTGTCGCGATCTACCTTCCGATGATTCCCGAGGCCGTCATCGCAATGCTCGCGTGTGCCCGCATCGGAGCTCCGCACTCCGTCGTCTTCGCGGGCTTCTCCGCCGAAGCGCTGCGCTCCCGTATCGAAGATGCCCAAGCGTCGCTCATCATCACCGCCGATGGCCAAAACCGTCGCGGTTCGCAGATGCTGCTCAAGGCGGCGGTCGACGAGGCTGCCGACAACTCACCCAGCGTGCGCAATGTGCTCGTCGTGCGCCGCACCGGTCAAGACGTTGACTGGAACGACAGTCGCGACGTGTGGTGGCACGATCTGGTCGATAGCCAGCCCGAAACGCATGAGGCTCAGTCTTTCGACAGTGAGCACCCGCTCTTCATCCTGTACACGTCAGGCACCACCGGTAAGCCCAAGGGAATCCTGCACACCACGGGTGGCTATCTCACGCAGGTGTCGTACACCCATTGGAATGTATTTGACCTCAAGCCTGACACCGACGTGTACTGGTGCACGGCTGACGTCGGATGGGTCACCGGGCACTCGTACATCGTGTACGGGCCACTGTCGAATCGGGCGACGCAGGTGTTGTACGAAGGCACACCCGATGCACCGCATCAGGGTCGCTGGTGGGAACTGATCGAGAAGTACGGCGTCACGACTCTCTACACGGCCCCCACCGCGATTCGCACCTTCATGAAGTGGGGCGATGAGATCCCTGCCGGCTTCGACCTTTCGAGTCTGCGACTCCTCGGTTCCGTGGGTGAGCCCATCAACCCGGAGGCGTGGATGTGGTACCGCAAGGTCATTGGAGGCGATCGCTGCCCCATCGTCGACACGTGGTGGCAGACCGAAACCGGCGCCATCATGATCAGCCCGCTACCTGGCGTTACAGCGAGCAAGCCCGGGTCCGCCATGCGCGGGCTTCCCGGAATCTCCTACGCCATTGTTGACGATCAGGCCCAAGAGGTTGGCAACGGCCACGGCGGCTACCTCACGCTCACCGAACCGTGGCCGTCGATGCTGCGCGGAATCTGGGGTGACCCTGATCGCTATGTCGAGACCTACTGGTCACGTTTTGCTGGCCAGTACTTCGCGGGCGACGGCGCCAAACTCGATGCAGACGGCGCTATCTGGCTGATGGGCCGAGTCGACGACGTCATGCTCGTATCGGGGCACAACATCTCGACGACCGAGGTGGAGTCGGCGCTGGTGTCACATCCTGCGGTCGCTGAAGCAGCTGTCGTGGGCGCGGCCGATGCGACAACGGGCCAAGGAATCGTCGCCTTTGTGATTCTGATCGAGGGCACCGAAACAAGCGATGAGTTACTCGCCGAACTGCGCAACCACGTGGGCGTCGAAATCGGCGCTATCGCGAAACCGAGACAAATTCTTGCCGTTGCTGAACTTCCGAAAACCCGTTCGGGCAAGATCATGCGCCGCTTGCTACGCGACATCGCTGAGAATCGAGTTATCGGTGACGCCACGACCTTGGCTGACCCGAATGTGATGCTCTCGATTTCACAGGGACTCGCAGCAGGTTCGTCTGAGGACTGATTCGACGACTACGGCCCCTAGGCTGGGCCGGTGGTGAATTCCGACAACGTGAGTCGCGACGACGCGCTGTTTGAGCCACCGCCGCTGCACGAACGCGTCCGAGCCCTTGAGATTTTGCGCGACGAAACCCTCGGCGGTCTGCTCCTGCTCGGTGCGGCTGTCATAGCGATGATCTGGGCCAACTCGGCATGGGGTGACTCCTACGCCAGCATTGCGGCGGCACCCTTCGGTTTCGGCTATCTGCATCTTTCAGTCAGTCAGTTCACATCCGACGGCCTACTTGCCGTTTTCTTCTTTGTCGCCGGACTAGAACTGCGGCACGAATTCGTGCTCGGAAGTCTCAGTCGCCGGTCGCAGGCCATCGTTCCCGTGGCCGCCGCTCTGGGCGGCATGGTCGTGCCAGCTCTGATCTATTTCGCCATCAACATGGCGTCCGACACCGGCCAGCCCACGGGCTGGGCCATCCCAACGGCAACAGACATTGCGTTTGCACTCGCAGTCCTCGCCATTGTCGGACGCAAGCTTCCGGTCGCCCTCAGAGCGTTCCTGCTCACTCTCGCGGTCGTCGACGACCTCGGCGCTATCGTCGTCATCGCCCTGTTCTACACAGCCTCTATCGCTCCCTGGTGGCTCGTGGCCGCAGCCGGCTGCCTCGCCGCCTACTGGTATCTGCAGCGACGCCGGGTTCGCTCACCATTGATCTACCTGCCGCTGGCCTTCGGCACGTGGCTGTGTGTGCACGAGAGCGGTATTCACGCCACCATCGCGGGCGTCGCGCTAGGCCTGCTCACGCGCGTGCGGCCCGATCCCGGCGAGGCCGAAGCACCCGCCGAGCGCCTTCAACACATGGTGCAACCGATTTCCGCGGCCATCTGTGTGCCGCTCTTCGCACTCTTCGCAGCTGGTATCGACCTGCGCGGCCTGAATGTCGGACAGGAACTGACCTCGCCGATCGCGATTGGAATCATGGTGGGGCTCGTCGTCGGAAAGCCCATCGGGGTCACACTCGGCGCCTGGGTCACCGCTCGCTTCACCCGAGCTCACCTGAGTTCGGATATCTCGTGGGCTGACGTGGCCACGGTCGGAGTACTGGCCGGCATCGGATTCACCGTGTCGCTTCTGATCTCCGAGCTGGCCTTCACTTCCAGCATCCAACTGCTGGATTCAGCCAAATTGGCGGTTCTGACCGGGTCGATTCTCTCGGCCGTGCTCGCCGCCATCGCCATCCTCGTGCGCAATCGGCACTACGCGGCTCTGAGCGCGGCCGAGGATGCCGCCACCCCTGCCTAAATTTCCGCGAGTTCATCAGCTACGCGGCGAATGAGGGGCAGATGGCACGCGTAACTGATGGACTCGCGGGAAGAATGGCAGGTGGCTCGTGACACGGTAACGAAACCCGTCGAAGTAGCCCAAATACACCGGCGGCGCAGCGGTAACTCGCGCGAACGGGTAGCCTGACGCACGTCCGGTGAATCCGGATCCGAACCGCCGGGAGGAACGATGGGCGCATCCCAAGACCAAGATCCGTCATTGGGTCAGCTCTTTACACAAGTAACCACCGATGTGCAGACGCTGGTGCGCGATCAGATTGCGCTGACCAAGGTCGAGATCAGTGCGAGTGCCAAGCAAGCAATGGGTTCGTCAGCGATGCTGATAGCCGCCGGCACTCTCGGATTCCTCGGCTTCATCTTCCTGCTCATCACCGCGGCCTACGGTTTGATTGCTGCAGGGGTCTGGGAGTGGGCCGCGTTCCTGATCGTGGCCGTGGTACTCATCATCCTCGCCGCCATCCTTGGCCTCGTCGGCAAGAAGCGACTCGAGAACATCAAGGGCCCCGAACGTTCGATTGCCTCGCTTGAGACCACCAAGACGGTCTTGCAAGGCGAGGCTCAAGGAGTCATCGACGCCGCCACCACCATGCCAGCGCTGCCCTTCAAGTCGAGCAAGGAGCACGCCGCCGGGTGAATCTGGCCGACCTACCCGATCCCGACGACGCGATCAACGCGCTGGGACCTTGGACGCATCGCACGGTTCCCGCGAACGGAGCCAGATTCCACCTCGTCGAAATGGGCGAGGGGCCTCTCGTGCTTCTCTTGCACGGTTTTCCGACCTACTGGTACACGTGGCGTCGAACCCTGCCAGCACTCGCCGAGGCGGGCTTCCATGCCGTTGCCATGGACATGCGCGGCTACGGCGGTAGCGACAAGACTCCGCACGGCTATGACCCGCTGAGTTTGGCGGCCGATGTCGTCGGAGTCGTTCGTTCATTGGGCAAGCGCGATGCAGTCATCGTGGGTCACGGATGGGGTGGGCTACTCGCCTGGACTCTCGCCAGCGTGCATCCCACGGTCACGCGAGCGATCGCACCCGTCTCGATGCCACACCCCAAGCGACTACGCGAGGCAATGGTGCACGATCGCCGCCAGCGCGCCGCGGCCCGCTACATCATCGGCTATCAGATTCCGCTGATCCCCGAGCGACGACTGGCCGAGAATGGGGCCGAGCGGGTGGCCAACATTCTGCGCGATCGGTCGGTCGATTCGCACTGGCTCGACGCCACCACCGAGTCTCGCTTCCGCGCCGCGATGCTCGAGCCCGCAGCGTCGCACTGCGCACTCGAGTACCACCGCTGGGCGATCCGCTCGATTCCGCGCGGTGACGGGCGGACATTCTCCAGTGCCACTCAAGATCCGATTCCTCATCCGGTGCTGCAAATCCACGGCAGGAACGATCCGTCGATCCTGCCCACCAGCGTTGCAGGGTCAGCCGACTTCGTCGCAGGCGAGTACACCGAGAGTTGGCTCGACACGGGGCACTACGTCAACGAAGAAGCGCCCGAGGCCTTTAATGGCGCACTGATCGCGTGGCTCAACGAATTGCCCAACTCGCGCTAATCCAGACCCACTTGAAGATCGAAGATGCGATCACGATCCCACGGCTCTTCCCACCCAGCGAGGTCGAGAATACGTGCGATCAAGCCACCGGTGAATCCCCACACCATCAACCCCGCCACGTGGAATCCCGGGCCGAAGAAGCCGGAGGGATGGCGCACCGTGACTCGATTGGCTGGATTGACGAAATCTGCGACCGGAACGCGTGCCACCGAGGCCACCTCCCGCGGGTCTGCTGCCCGCACCGGTGAAGACTCGCGCCACCAGCCGAGAACCGGTGTCACGGCGAAGTTCGACGGCGGTAGCCACAGGGCCGGAAAAGTGGCGAGCACGTCAACTCCGGTTGGGTCGAGTCCGGTTTCCTCGGCAGCTTCGCGCAGAGCTGCCCCCGTGGGTCCATCATCTCCGGGATCGATCGCACCACCGGGAAACGCTGGCTGACCAGCGTGCGAGCGCATGTCGTGGGCGCGCTCGATGATGAGCAAGTCGCGACCGTGTTCGCCCTCACCAAACAAGATCAGCACCGCGCCTTCACGACCGTCATGGTCGTCGGGTGGCACAAAACGCGAGAGTTGCTCAGGCTCGAGGGTTTTGGACAACTCGACGAGCGGCACCAACCACTGCGGAATGCTCATGCCGGCCCCTCCGTACGAAGTAGCGCAGCAGCCACGGACGGATCGGTGGGCCCTTCACCAAAGGAGGGGCACAGACTCGCCAGCGGGCAGGCGCCACAGGCCGGCTTCTTCGCGTGGCAGCAGCGCCGGCCGTGCCAAATCACCACATGCGACATGTGCGTCCAGTCCGCCCGCGGAATCAGGGCCGCGATGGAGCGCTCAATGCGGTCAGGATCGGTCTGATCAGTCCAGCCGAACCGGCGCGAAAGGCGTGCCACATGGGTGTCGACCGTGATGCCAGGAACTCCGAACGCATCGCCGAGCACCACATTTGCAGTCTTGCGACCGACTCCGGGAAGGGTGACAAGGTCCTCCATCCGATCAGGGACCTCACCCCCGAACCGATCACACAGACCCTGCGATAACGCCAGCAACGAGTTGGTCTTGGCTCGGAAGAAGCCGGTGGTCTTGATCATCACTTCGAGCTCGTCGCGGTCGGCGGCGGCGAGGGCTCGGGCATCCGGGTACGCCGCAAACAGAGCGGGTGTCACCGCATTGACTCGCCTGTCTGTGGTTTGAGCACTCATGACAGTGGCGGCGAGAAGCTCGAACGGCGTACTGAAGTCGAGTTCGCATTGGGCATCCGGGTAGGTGTCACTCAAGATCCGCACCATCTTGCGGGCACGCCGCACCAGCGCCGTCTCGGGACGATCCTTCGGCGTCGGAGGCGCACTGGCACGTCGGGTGGGTGGCACCCTCTCAGCGTATGCGTCCCCCGATTCAAGGTTTTGCTGCGGATGCCGATAGACAATGCAGGAAGATGTCAGAGACTCCGCGAAACCGGACGGCAGGCTAGGAGAGTTCCATGAGCGACGCTGAGGGCGAACAAGCCGGCAAGTCGGCCGCTGAGCAACGTCGCGCCCGCACATCGGCCCCCACCTCGAGTGAGGCGTACGACCACCTCTCTCTCGATGACTTGCGCACACTGCGCCACAACCTCAACGAGCAAGAGACCCGGGTCTCGTATTGGCGCCGCATTCTGCAGGCTCGCACCGACTTGCTTCTCGCACGCGACGACAAGGGCGCCGTGAGCAACCTGTCGCACGTACTCGCCGATGGCCCTTCGTCCCATCGCCGCCTTGCTCACATCACCATCGATCCCATCGACGACGTTGCCCCGCTCCCTGACCTACCCCGGTTGTGGTCGCGAGTCGCCGACCCTGCCAACGCTGCCGAGGTTGATGCGTTGGTGGCAGACCTCCGCGACGCCGAACGACGTGTCTCTGAACTTCGCTCGGAACTATTCGTGCGCATCGACTCGGTCACCGCCGAACTCATTGCGCGCTTCCACGACAACCCGAGTCTGGCGCTCGTCGCCCTTCCTCGACGCTAACAATCGAGCAGTCACGCCCCTCGCCCACAATCCACGAGGGGCGACACACTAATCTCTGTCAACAGGGTTTACAGTGCGTCCGGGAGGGCCCCTTTCTCCGGCCGTCACAATCCCGGGAGGAGTGGTCGTGGAGATCGTACTCGGCGGAGTTCCGCTGTTCTCCGCGCTTGACGCTGAAGGTGCCGCGGCCCTTCGCGCCTCGATGCAGGATCTTCGCTTCGGCAAAGGTGACGTGGTTTTCTCCGAGGGTGACGACGGCGACCGGCTCTACGTCGTGTCCGACGGCAAAATCAAGTTGGGTCATGCAGCATCCGATGGCCGCGAGACTCTCCTGGCCGTGATGGGTCCTGGCGACATGTTCGGCGAGTTGTCACTGTTCGACCCGGGCCCTCGCACCGCTACAGCCACCGCACTCACAGACACTGTGCTGCTCGGTCTGAGCCACCAAGCCCTTCGCCCGTGGCTCACCGGCCGCCCCGAGGTTGCCGAGGCATTGCTGCAGGCGTTGGCCCAGCGAGTACGGCGAACCAACGACAACCTCTCTGAGCTTGTTTTCTCCGATGTCCCGGGCCGAGTCGCTAAGGCGTTGCTCGACCTCGGAGAGAAGTTCGGCGAATCTCGTGCCGACGGACTATTCGTCGAGCACGACCTCACACAGGAAGAACTCGCTCAGTTGGTGGGCGCTTCACGCGAGACGGTCAACAAAGCACTCGCTGACTTCGTGGCACGCGGATGGATTCGCCTCGAGTCGAGGTCAGTGACCATCACCGATCTTGATCGACTGCAACGCCGCGCGCGCTGACTTCAACCTGACTTCAACCTGACTTCAACCTCACTTCAACCTGCCGTCAGGTCGACGGCAGGTCACCGCGTTGCCGTAGGTACTCGAGTTGCGCTCGCACGCTCAGCGTCGCCGCTGGCCACACCACGCGCGGCACATCGGTGTATACCCACTCAACGACCGCCTGCACCAATTCGTCGTGGCTCACGGCCGGAGTGTGCGTCGTGATGACAGCAACCGCAGCCACCACTTGTTCGAGGCGCTCTGCACGATGAGCGAGGTAGTAGTCAATGACGGCAATGGGGTCAGCCAGTGCTGGGCCGTGACCGGGAAGCACGTGAGTTGCCGCCGCGACTTCTGACTGAGCGCGCAGCAGGTGGAGTGACTCGAGGTAGTCAGCGAGGCGACCATCGGGGTGTGCGACCACCGTGGTTCCGCGCCCGAGCACGGTGTCGCCAGTCAGTAACCCCGATCCGTGGGGGTTCACCAGCACCAGCGACGCCGAATCACCGGTATGGCCAGGCGTCAGAACCACCGTGAGCTGCGCCCCATCGATCGACAGGACATCACCCGGCACCAATCCGCCGGTGCCAATTTGATGATGTGGATCAACGGCTCGAACTCCGCAGTCAAAGGCGTCAGCGAAGGCGGCGGCACCCTCACTGTGATCGGCATGTCCGTGAGTCAGCACGATGTCGATCAGTCGCGTTCCACGAACTTCAAGTTCGTGACGCACAGCCCCAAGATGTTCGTCATTCTCGGGTCCGGGATCGATCAGAATCGCTTCTCGCTCTCCGGCGATGATCCAGGTGTTGGTGCCGTCGAGTGTCATCGGTCCGGCATTGGGGGCCAGCACACACACCACTCCGGGCAACACTTCACCACCCGACCACGGGCCGAGCGAACCGGGTGGAATCTGAACACCTGTCACGACGATTCCTCGCGAATCGCGGTGCCTGGCGTCGGAGTATCGATGTCACACACCACCTCACCCGTCGACTGGTCGACGAGTCCCCACGTCATGTTGTCGTGATCGTCGAAGGTGGCTTGTGGCATGAGCGGTCGCACCACCCTCAGATCAGCAGCGGCGATTACTTCATGGGCTGAGGCAAACGGCAGCAGGGCCGTCAGCGTGTCGATCGTCGGAAGCATCATCGCCAACTCGCCCGCTTCGTGCCGCCTCAGAGCAGAGGCTGGAGTAGTCCAGTGAACGCGGTCGGCCTCGCCTCCGAGATCGCGTGCGCTTTGACCTTCCGGAATGGCCGCGACGAAGAACCTCGTGTTGTAGCGACGGTTATCAACTTCGGGTGTAATCCAGTGCGCCCAGGGTCGGATCGATGAAGCATCGACGGCCAGTCCGTCTCCGTCAAGCAGTTCACTAAACGCGCGGTCACCTTCTAGTAGCGCGCGTCGACGCGGCTCCCAGCGCTCATCATCCAGAGTCAGTTCGAGGTCGACCGCGTCACCGATCGGCGACACCAACAGAACGCCACACTCTTCGAAAGTTTCACGCGCCGCCGCAGCAACCAGCGCAGACCCCAGCCCCGGAGGCGCAGTTAATCGTTGATCGAGCGACTCGACGGTGTCATCGCTACCGAGTTGAAGATTCACCGCCGAATCATCCGGATCGACCACACCGCCAGGGAACACGTGCATGCCGGCGGCGAACGCCATCGTCGACACCCGGCGCATCAAGAAGACTTCAAGACCGTCGGCACCATCACGCACAAGCACGACCGTCGACGCATGACGCGGGATGGGCGGGGTCCACTCACCGGAACCTTCGGCAATCGACCGCGCCCGACGCAGCATCTCGTCGGGCAGCCCCAGTTCGCGAGGGCCGGTCACGTCAGTCGCTGACCTCAACCACGATCTCAACCTCGACCGGAGCATCGAGGGGGAGGCTCGCGACGCCTACCGCCGACCGTGCGTGGAGTCCTGCCTCACCGAATGCCAGACCCAGCAGGTCGCTCGCCCCATTTGCCACGGCCGGCTGACCGGTAAAGGACGGGTCTGAGGCGACGAACACCGTCACCTTGACCACCCGCGTCACTCGATCAAGATCACCGATTAGACCCTTAACTGCGCCCAGCGCGTTGAGCGCGCAGACACGAGCACACTGCACCGCTGTCTCGGGGTCAACGTCGGCCCCGAGTTTTCCGGTAGCGACCAACGTGCCCTGAACAAACGGAAGTTGACCGGCGGTAAATACCAGCGATCCCGACCGGGCCGCGGGAAGGTAGGAGGCCAAGGGTGGGACAACCTCAGGTACGGCATAGCCCTCGCCAGCCAGTCGGTCTTCAACCACCGACATTACTGCTCCTTCGGACGCTTGAAGTACGCCACCAGGCTCTCGGGATTAGGTCCGGGCACTACCTGCACGAGTTCCCAACCATCGAGTCCCCAGTTATCGAGGATGGCCTTGGTCGCATGCACCAGCAGCGGAACAGTGATGTACTCCCAAGTCGTCATGACCTGACCCTAGTGCGACTGGGCGACCTCACGACACTCCACCCGGGATAGTCTGAAACACATGGCCCGGGACGATATTCGACTACATGTCGTATCGGGCAAGGGAGGAACCGGCAAGACTACGGTCGCAGCCGCTCTCGCGCTGGCACTGGCAACGGGCGGGCGCCGCACCCTTCTGGTCGAAGTCGAGGGTCGGCAAGGAATCGCCCAGTTATTCGACGTTCCTCCGCTCCCCTACACCGAACGCAAGGTAGCGGTCGCACCCGGCGGTGGCGACGTCTATGCCCTCGCCATTGACGCCGAAGAGGCAATGCTCGACTACCTCGACATGTTCTACAGCCTTCGCCGTGCCGGGTCAGCCCTACGCCGTATGGGTGCCATTGAATTCGCCACGACCATCGCCCCCGGACTGCGCGATGTGCTGCTGACCGGAAAGTTCTGCGAAGCGGTGAAGCGTCAAGAGGACGGAGAATTCGTCTACGACGCGGTGGTGGTCGACGCCCCACCCACCGGGCGCGTGACCCGCTTCCTCAACGTTAACCGCGAAGTCGCCGATATCGCGAAGGTCGGACCCATCCGCAGCCAAGCCGACTCGGTCATGCGCGTGATCAATTCCCCTCACACCGCAGTGCACCTGGTCACCTTGCTTGAAGAAATGCCCGTGCAGGAGACCATCGATGGCGTCGAGGCACTGCACAACAACGGACTGCCCTCAGGCCAGATCATCGTCAACATGCTGCGCACTCCCCTACTCGACGACGACGAACTCGCCGCCGCATCCGAGGGCACTCTCGATCGCGACGCCATCACCGCCGATCTCAAGGCGGCCGGGGTAATCGGCCGTCGAGGCGCAACCACCGCCGCACTGGTCGAGGCACTGATCGATGAGGCCCGCGATCACGCCGAACGCGTTGAACTTGAGCGGCAGGAGCGCGACCGACTCGATCGACTCGGCTTACCCATTGTCAGCCTCCCCCTCGTTGAGGGCGGAATCGATCTCACCGCGCTCTACGATCTCGCCACGCAGTTACGCGAGCAGGGGCTTCGATGACCACACCAGCCAAGAAGCCGCGCGCACGAGCTACCCCGGCCGCGCCTCCTGCCCGACCCGCCACGTGGGACGTCGATGCACTGATCGACAACGAGGCCACCCGCATCATCGTGTGTTGTGGAAGTGGTGGCGTCGGCAAGACCACGACCGCTGCGGCCCTCGGCCTTCGCGCCGCCGAACGCGGTCGACGAGTGTGCGTCATGACGATCGACCCCGCCCGCAGACTGGCCCAATCGATGGGGCTGACCGAACTCGACAACGAGCCGCGACCGGTTTCCGGTGTTCAAGGCGATGGCGAACTCAGCGCGATGATGCTCGACATGAAGCGCACCTTCGACGAGATGGTCGAAGGGCACGCTGACGCCGATCGCGCTGAACAGATTCTGAGCAACCCCTTCTACCAAGCACTATCTAGTTCCTTCGCCGGTACGCAGGAATACATGGCGATGGAGAAACTAGGCCGACTGCGTGCCACCGCCGACAGCGAAGGCACGTGGGACCTCATCATCGTCGACACTCCACCGTCTCGCTCGGCCCTTGACTTCCTTGACGCTCCTGCCCGCATGGGGTCATTCCTCGATGGCCGCTTCATTCGGCTTCTGACCGCACCGGCGAGGTCTGCAGGCAAGGGGTTCGGTCGCCTCGTGAGCACCGGATTTGGAATGTTCACCAGCGTGCTGACCAAGGTCATCGGGGGACAAGTACTCAAAGACCTCCAAGCCTTCGTCGGCGCCTTCGAAGCACTGTTCGGCGGATTCCGTGAACGGGCTGAGGCCACGTACTCGCTGCTTCAAGAGGAAGGAACGTCGTTCGTTGTCGTCGCCGTGCCCGAACGCGACGCGCTTCGGGAAGCCTCGTATTTTGTTGAACGATTGAAGGCTGACCAGATGCCGCTCGCAGGCCTGGTACTCAACCGGGTTCAGGCAACCGGCGCACCCATGCTGTCCGAGGAGCAGGCGCTCGCCGGAGCAGAGCGGCTTGACGAAGCCGAGGAAGGGGAACTCACTTCCGCACTCCTGCACTTACACGCTCAACGCATGGCGACGCTGTCACGACAGCATCATCTGGCCGATCGATTCTCTGGAGCTCATCCCGGCGTTGCGGTGGCCGAAGTGCCAGCATTCGCCGGCGACGTTCACGACCTTGAAGGTCTTCGACGGGTGGGACGATTTCTCGCGGGCGAACTGTCCCGCTAGGACACAGCTCGCGACGCAGGTGACGCGGAGTGCAACTCCACCTCAGCCACGGCCTCAGCGTCGGCCACGGAGAGTGTTGCATAGCGCGTGCGCGCCGCCTCAAGTAGGCACCGCCACGAGTCAACATGCGGACGCCGACGCAACAATGCCCGTCGCTCGCGCTCGGTCATGCCGCCCCAAACACCGAATTCAATGTTGTTGTCGAGAGCGTCGGCAAGACACTCGGTGCGCACTGAGCAGCCCACACAGATCGTCTTAGCCCGGTTTTGCGCCGCTCCCTGTACGAACAGTGCATCGGGATCAGATCGTCGGCACGCTGCCTTGGTCGACCATTCGTCCATCCAGACCATCGGTGCTGCCGTCCCTCCCGAACTCAGGCTGACTCATCGTTCAGACCTTGTAAATGTGAGATTACGCAGGGTGACGCCCGACTAGGCATTAGCCGTTCGGCCCATCAGGCATCCTCCGTTCGGTTGATCCTTCATGTTAACAGCGCGACAGCGGAGAGTGAAGAGTGATTTTGCGCTCTTCCGGGGGATTCCCAGCCATCTGGCCGGGTGGTATGCCCCGTTGCGGAACACTGCGGCTTAGTCTGGCGTCGTATGAGTGTGAGACTCAGCAATCGCGTCGGCCGTACCCTCGGGGTGCTGGCCAGCATCGGGCTGTTCGCTCTCATTTCCGTCGTCGCCGGTGTGGTGGTCGCGGGCATCGCCCTTCCGCTCATCGGCACCGCCGGTGTGGCTTCCCGCAATGCGGTCGAAAACTTTCAGTCACTGCCAGCCGAACTCGACGCTCCCCCACTACCGCAGCAGTCAGTCGTGCTGGCCTCCGACGGCAGTCGACTTGCGACGCTGTTCTTCCAGAACCGCATTGAAGTGCCCATCTCCAAGATCGCGCCGGTGATGCAGAAGGCCATCGTCGCGATTGAGGACTCGCGCTTTTACGAACATGGCGGCATCGACGTGCGCGGAACGATGCGTGCGGTCGTGTCGAACTCCGGTGGCTCAAAAGTTCAAGGTGGGTCGACTCTGACTCAGCAGTACGTCAAGAACGTACTCGTCACTTCGGCCCGAACCGGACAGGAAGCAAAGGACGCCAAGTCGCGCACGATTGCCCGCAAGCTCAAGGAACTGCGCTACGCACTTGTTCTCGAAGGCGAGTTGAGCAAGGGGCAGATTCTGGAGCGCTACCTCAACATCGCCTACTTTGGGGCTGGATCGTACGGCGTCGAAGCCGCCGCGCGAAGGTATTTCTCCACGACGGCCGCCGCCCTCACCTTGCCCCAGGCCGCCACCCTTGCCGGACTCGTGCAACAGCCGGTCGGATACGACCCACTACGCAACCCCAGGGGCGCCCAACTGCGTCGCGACACGGTGCTCAGACGGATGGTCGATACCGGTGCCATCACTTTGGCTCAAGCCAAAGCGGCAATGAGCAAATCGGTGTCGTCGTACCTCAAGCCGTCGAAGTTGCCACCCAATGGCTGCACCACCTCAGGGTCACCGTTCTTCTGCGACTACGTACTGCGTGTCATGCGATCTGACCCTGCCTTCGGCGGCACTCCCGAGGCGCGTGACTCGCTTCTGCGCTCGGGTGGCTTGGTCATCAAGACGACCCTTGACCCCATCGCCCAGCGCGACGCCCAAGCCACCGTGTCGAAGTACATCCCCAACAACGATCCTTCCGGCAAGGCCACCGCCATTTCACTCGTGCGCCCTTCCGACGGAGCGATCCTGGCCATGGCGCAAAACCGCACCTGGGGAACGAGCGGGCAAGGACGTACGACCTACAACTACAACGTCAATCAGGGTTTCGGCGGCACCATCGGAATGCAGGCTGGTTCGACCTTCAAGGTGTTCACCCTGGCGGCCGCCCTCGAACTCGGAGTCAACGTCAACGAGCCGATCGATTCGCCCCAGGAAGGGCTGTTCGAAAACTTGAAGGGCTGCGGCGCGCAAAGCAACGCGACCTTCCCGCCGTACCGGGCACGCAACTCAACCGGCTCGGGCACCTTCGATATGCACACCGGCACCGCGTACTCCGTCAACACCTACTTC
>Ga0194058_10000162_pt1 | contig 28840 bp, 26 predicted proteins | sample SepL4417m_MetaG_FD_155490 | JGI IMG/M metagenome (GOLD analysis project Ga0194058, IMG submission 155490) | Anoxic zone freshwater microbial communities from boreal shield lake in IISD Experimental Lakes Area, Ontario, Canada - Sep2016-L442-17m | ecosystem: Environmental > Aquatic > Freshwater... | reverse complement strand
GAGTTTCCGGGTCGAGTTGGAGAACACGTCCGACCGGGCGATTTACTACAAGCCCCAGGATTTGGCCGTTCGCCTGGAAGACCGGATTTATACGCAATCGCTCGCGGATGCGTCCGGCGTCATGGCATCGAAGTCCGTCACCTCGGCATTCTTCGCCATCACCGGCAACGGGCAGGGCGGACGCAATAATCTCGATCCTGACAACAAATGGAACGTGCTCGTCGTGCGTGCCGAAACCTCAACCTCTGACTTCAAATGAACATTCGAAAACTCTGGACTGAACTTTTTCAAAAGCCCGCCGGTCGGCTGATCCTTTTCCTGCTGGCAGGTGGCTTGATCTTCGCGTTTCTCTTCTCGGGGAAAGGCAAGCGCTCGACTGCGGATATCAATCCCACTGTCCCCGCACAAGCAACGACGGCAAAGGGATATTCGTTCACGGAGGAAATCCCTGTGACTCCCCCTGCACGGCCACCCGCCCCGGCTCCCAAGGTGTCCGATAGTTCCACCACAAGGCCATCATCGACACCCAAGCCTCCGCCGCCAATTCCCCAGGCCATCTTTGCCACGCGGGAGGTTGCCCGCAGCGAATCGTATCTTCCCTTTGGGCGGCTTCTCCGATGCGAACTGGTCAACACGGTGGATTCCACCAACATCGAGACTCCGATCATCGGACTCATCACCGAGGATGTCTGGCACGACAGTCGGTTGATCATTCCGGCAGGAACGGAGGTTCATGGAATTGCCCAGAAGACCGCCGCCCGCGAACGGATTGGCTCCGAGAGGAAATGGGTTCTCGTTTTCCAGGATGGCCGTGAATTGCCGGTCTCCGGCACGGTCCTTGATTATGCGCCCGATGCGGCGAAGCCGGGAGGCTGGAGCGAAACCGATGGTTCCGCCGGTCTTCGCGGTTACATGATCGCCTCCGATAAATTCGCCGAGGCCAAGGCGGTTCTTGCCGCCATGATTTCTGCGGGGGCCGGGGCATTTCCGCAGACGACCAATCTGATTTCTCCTCTGACCGGGGGAGCCACCCAGATCCAGAGCGGAGGATTCACCGATGCCATTTCAGCAGGAATCCAAGCTGGCGGGCAAATCTACTCCCAACGCCTTCTAGAGAGTCTGAAAAAGGATCCTTACTACGTCCGGGTTCCCTCCGGGACGCTCTTCTATCTCTATGTCACCCAAACCGTGGACTTGCAAAAAGCCACAACCGGCCTGTCCGCATCCAATCCAACAAACCCATGAAATACCTCATCACCATCCTCACCCTCTGCCTGTGCACCGCATGCGCCACCCGCAAGCCGGTCAAAATCCAGTCAAGCCCCGCCGTTGCCGGCATTTCCCGAAACGACATGCCGGACGTGCGAGTCCCGGAAACCGTGAAGGCATATCCGGCCGGCCGATACACGGATCCGAATTACCCGGATGAAATGCACGAGCGCCACTCGGTCTATCGCCGGGAGCAGTCCGCCGAATGGAGTTACCGCCCATCGGAACCATACGCGCTACCGCTCGGACCGACCGCGGCAAAGTCCAACCCGTCGCCGGGCTATTACGTCAAGGCGGACGAGGAACAGCGTAACGCCCAGCAGAAGGCGTATGCCGAGGCCCTTCTCGAACAAAACCGCGCCATGAAAAAGCGGGTCGAGGATTTGCAGCGAGAGGCCGCGAAAGTGCCCGAACTCCAGCAGGAGGTGGAACGCCTCAAAAGCCAGCCCGATTTCACTCCGTCGCCGTCTCCGAGCCCTGTCAAAACCTCGAACGACGATGCCTTCTCCTCCGCAGAGCCGCCGCTCCCGGAGGGGGAGGGAATTTCTGATCCCTGCGGAATCGTCCTCTTCGCTGAGGACAACGATGAGTGCCAGGCTTTCTTACTTTCCCAGATGCAGATCAACGACGAGTTCGCCGCCGAACTCGAATCCTTGGAGCGGCGTAGGCGGGAATCGCTTTCCCCCGCCCCGCTGCTCCGCCGCAAGCAGTTCGCATTTCTCACCAAAAACATTCTATGAAAACCACCAAACCAGCCAACGTCACAGTCACCCTCGATGAGGACACCTTTGCCACCTTCACGGAGGCATCAAAAATCGTCGAGCAAGCCGGGATCCGCGTTCCCACCAGTCAGCTTGTTCAAACCATGCTGAACGCGGAGATCCAGCGCCTCAGCGCCCGGAAAATCGCACAGCGGTTCCTGAAATCCGTCATCCAACAGATCGGCGGATTGCAGAACGGAGCCCTCGACGACGAAGACGAGGAGACCATCCCACAAGTCCGGGCCGCCAAAGCCTGAATTTCGAAAACCGAAACCGTCCAACCGCCGGACTACGGGGCCGCAAGGTCGAAACGTCCGGCACAACCAAACATGTCAAAATGGCAATCGCATCACCAAAAAAGAAAGAAGAGCTGGCACAACAGTTCAAAATCAACCCCGAAGTCAACTCCCGGCTTGACGCCTTCATGAAGGCAGAACCCGGCCTGGTCGAATACGTCAAGGAACTCCCCCGCGAGCAATTGGAGCGGAAGTTCCTCCTTCGCAAAATGCAGGACCAGGAGCAGAAGCAGAACTACACCGCGAAGGTCAAATCCTGGCTCGAAAGGCCGGAACAGGCCGACCTTGTGAAGAGCATCAAGGCCACCATCAGCCCGAACATGACCGCCGAAAAGCAGGATCAGGTAATCGTCGCCCAGGCGAAAAACTTCATCCGCAACACCGGAATCAAACTCGGCTGATACTTGGACGCGCCGGTCAGTTTGTGACCGGCGCGTCTCCCTGTCTTTATGCGGCTTTCGTCTCACAAATGGCAGTTCAGCAGAAAACCAGCCGCGTTCTTCCACGCTGCCCGCTCAAATCACACCCCGGTCGTGACCCCTGGTAGAAAAGAAACTCTCACTGCCGATGACAGCTTCATCAGAGCGAAGGAAGCAGCGGCATGGCTCGGAATCCCTCTGCGCTCCCTCAATCAGTATGTTCAACAGGGACTACTTCCCAGCTATAAGCTCGGCAAACATCGCCTGTTTCGTAAAAATCAACTACTGGAAGCACTTGGAGCCAATTTCGCGGCGACGCGCAGAGCAATTTTTCGCTAGAGGCTGGCAAAACACCTGGGAGGCTTTTCTTTTCGCCTCATCCTCTTACCGTCGATCAGATGACAGAACCAGAAGCTCGGCGAGAATTTGAGAACTTTGTCCCCCCGACACTGTTCACTCTGAACATGGAAGTGCGAGGTGAATTCGGCCCGGCCAAGCCGATCAAGAAACTTTTTCGCGCTTGGGGATCTACGGCCAAAAAGGGACTTCGCATCGACTATGTCCTGACTCCAACCCCCACGCTGGAAGCGGCTGGCTGGGAGTTGGGCTCGATTGGTGTGGAAGTTAAAGTCGGCGAATTTGCCATTCCATACGACATCAGAATTGGGCGGATTCTTTCCCAGCTTTTTGACTGCCAGTCGGCGGTCTTCACCCTGCCTGACCAGAGGCCCACTCAACTATCCATGATCTTTCTCTTTGCTCGCCCCTATCACCGTTTTTGCCAACTCCCGGCGAGTATCATGATGCAAGAAGGAATCGGCCTCGTGAAAGGTCGTGCAAATTGGCCGGAAAGTTTTGCGCTAGTTCATGGAAATGGAAATTCTCCGATTCTCGCGATCAAGGACGGCCTGCCATTCTATAGGCGACCCCAGTTTGGGAAGGCTGCTGGTTCTCGCTAGGAACCTTTCGATTTTGAAGGGGAGGCGGTTTCCTTCGATGCCCGACTGGATTCTGCTACGAGGGAAAAAGGTTCCTCGGAAACGGCCCTCTGACTACTTCTGCTCTAGAATGCCCCTGAGAATGACCGGAGGATCATCTGCCGAGTCCAACGCCAAGCACGATAAGCCACCGGAAGGCCGACAAAAGGAGCGAGTCTGATACCCATCTCTAGTAACGGAAGGAACGCTGATTCGTCGGGCTTGATCCCCAAAGGAGCGAAGGCGGCTACAACTTGATTAACTCGATCAAGGATTGCCCAGTAATACGCAACTGAGGCTCCGAGCCATACCAGAAGAAAAAAGAGTCCAAGCATCCACTCCATCTCCATGGGAAGGGAATCCACCCAAAAATCGGTTTTCCGTCTGCGCCGCATCGCGGTAGAGGTTAATTCGACTCGCGATCTCGGCAAGAAAAACCGGTTCGATGCCTCGTTTCATAAAGTTCAGCAGTGTCAGCAACCAAGCCCGCCAAATTTCCTGCTGCCCTCCTCTACCTTTGGTTGTCCTTCGCAGAGCGTCACTGCAAATTCAAATAGGGTAAATTCACCTTCGATTTCGGCGTCGTACTGCGGCAGCCACAATTCAGATGTCCCCACATTGACGAGTGCTCCAACTGGGTAATCGAGGGTGGTGCACAATCGAGCTAGCTTCCCGAAATCCTCGTCCGCCTTGCCCTTCTCCGCAGCCAGTTTCAGCATGACCACCAGGTAATTATCGTGACGACGTGTTGGTGAAACACCCCTGTTGTAAGGAACATGCACAATTATATCAGGTCGAAAGCGCACTCCATGAGCGTCCAGCCGCTTCTGATACTCCGATTCCGCGAACGGACGCGTGAAATCATCCTTCTGCTGTTTCAAGACATGCTGAATCTCAGCCAAAAGCTCCGCCTGATATCCCCGCTCGGTTTCAAACAGTCGGGGTTCGCTGATCCGCATGAGCGCGCTGCGAAGAATTTCAATCGGGTCCGCCGGGTTCATCATTGATAATCCTGACCTTGAGCAAAGCGGAAGCGACTGCTCGAACAAAATTTACTGGAGGATCGCCAATTCATCTTTCAGAACCGAGGAACCTCCGGCAAAGCCTCTCCAGCCAACCCTCGACTGACCAGTTTCGCCAGGAACTGCGAGAAAGGAACAATGTCACCCGCCAAGCTCGCCTGTTCGAGGGCTCCCATGTATTCGCTCCTGCTTTCGATCGGGATAACCGTCCATGGGTATCCTCCCGCCGCCAGCATCAGGTTCATCAGAAAGCGGCCGATTCTCCCGTTTCCGTCCATATAGGGATGGATATACACAAAAATGAAATGCCCCAGCACGACCCGGACAGCGGGATCGGTCTCCTCGGTTAGCAGATTGAAGAAGGCGGGCATCGTGTCGCGCACGGCCTGATAGTTCATCGGGACATGCATGGAGCGCCGGATATAAACCGGGTTGTTGCGGTAGCCGGCGAGATCGGCAGGCCGGAGCAAGCCTGCCGTAACGCTTGGGGAAAACATCTGGCGGTACCATTCGCCGTGATCCTCATCGGCAATCATTCCCGGATTTTTCCCTTTGAGAGCTTGTTCCACGCTGACTCGAACGGCCCGAAAAGCCTCCCAATACCCGCGTGCCGCCAACGCGTTTCGATGGGATTTGTCTTCATCCTCCAAATCCGGGTTCCATCTTCCACTGCGCACCCGTTCGATCAGCTCCGGCGTCACACGATAGCCTTCGATCGACAGCGAGTGGTAGGCATCGGTGACATACACGTCATCCACCTGCTGCATATACTTTTGAAAATCCTGGGAGAGCCCCGGCCCCGCGGGAAAATGCTCGATGACCTGCTGCCGCATTGATTGCCAAAGCAGGCGGATGCGGTTTGCGTAAGGGGAGATTTCCCGGTGGGCCAGAATTGAAGGCGGTCTGTCCGCGAACGGATCATTCTCCCGCATGACGTATCCTGCGGCAGACATCGCTTTCCCAATGTCATCGGCAATCCGATCCCTGCCGATATTTCGGAAGGCTCCAGCCAGACGCCCGGCAATGGTGCTGCGACCCCCCTCCAGCAGCCGGGCAAGCAGGCTGGATGAATCCTTGATGACAGACAAGGTGGCACGGACATCCGTGGCGTTTTGCGCGAAGTAGCCTGGTGCACAGGCAATGAGTGCCGTGTCTGCGGAGAAAATGCGCATGCCCTCCTCCTCACTGATATCTCCCGATGGCGGTATGTGTGCGCGCACATCCAGCAAAGACGTGTTGTGCGGAAGATTTGTCACCTTGTTGCCAGCTTTCGGCGAGCGGATCAGAAGTTGCTTGGGAACCGACCAGTTGCCTGCATGCAGGGAGAGAGACTGCTCTGGCGAAAGGCACCATTGCTTGCCAAAACGTTCATTGAGATAAGCCGCGCAAAAACGCCAAAAAGAAGCATACCACGCGGTGCTTTCTCCTCTGACCTCATCAGGCCGGGTAGGAATATACCAACCTTTCATGACCTCTTGGAGGAAGCCATTTGCCACCAAACGCTCTCTGTCAACGCGCGGCATATCGCTTGACCGAATGGCGGCGGCACCGTCTTCGCTTTGAAGGCGGTTTAACAGTTCCAGAGAACGGGCCAATTTTTCAGAGGGGGTTGCCATGGTTTTAGGTTTTCATGCCGTGCGACTGTTCGGTTATTTGGTTGTATTGTTTTTAGGCTTTCGTGTCGAGTGAGTTTTAGGCTTTTGCCAATTTATCCGGCTGCTTTGGCAGTGCGCTACTCGGCAGAATCTCCTTCCACTTCGCCAGTTTCTTTGCGCTCACAAGCTCCAGATAATTGTCCCGCAATTTCCGCTCGGAAGTATTCATTTCCCAAGCGACTTGAGGCAGGGATTTGACCTCTTCGATCCGATAGCTCGCGTAGCTGTGACGGAAGCCATTGTTGACCTTTTTGACTTTGATGCCGGACTTCTCCCACGCCTGAGCGAACTCTTGAGCCAGGGTGGAATCGTGGCTGTAGTGCGGGCACACCCAGCCGGATTTTTGCGCGTAGGGAGCCAGATAGGCAAAAAGATTGTCCGAGATCGGCACAACCCGGCGCTTTCCGGTCTTGGATTTGGAGCTTTCAACCGTGATGTGACGTTCCTCCAGATCAATGTCCTTCCAATCCAAACGATGAATTTCCGCGCCCCGGCAGCCCGCGAACGCACCGATGGCCGCAAAGGGAATCCACTTGTCGGGAAGGGCGTCCAGAATCTGCTGCATCTCCTCCGGCTGATAAATCTCCACATTCGCGTCCCGGTCTGGGGCCTCCCGGAGATGATCGGCCTCTGTTTCGACGTTGCGGGGGAGGTATCCCAAACGTTGGGCGAAGGAAAACACATTGCAGAAAACCCCACGGTAGTTGTTCCGATTGCGACCCGTGGCTTTTTTCCCGGGACCGGGAACAGTTTTGATACCTGTCTTTGTGCGAACGCGACGCTTGAGGCAGTTCAGATGTTCTTCGAGATCAATGGTGCGGATGTCCATGATCGGCACTGTGGCGAACTTTTCGGCGGCAAGACTCAACCGTCCCGAACAATCCGACCAGTGACGATACGAGCGGGCTGGTGGCTTTACTTCCTCCAAAAACTCCTTCACGACCTCACCAAATGGCTTCGCCGGGATATGCTGGCGCTGGCGTTCCGCAACGAGCAGCCGTGCGGCCTCCTCAATGGTGCCAAATCCTCCCAAGATTTCCTTGGCGGCAGCCACCTGCCGGGCGGCCTCAGTCAAGCCGATGTCCAACGGCTGGAGAATGTCCACGGCGGTGTTTACTGCCGCAGCCTCTTTGGCTGTGAACGTCGCCACATGGGCCGTGCCCTTTGACAGCTCTTCAATCAACTTTTTAGCCCTTTTCCGGGCCGCAGGGATCGATGCAACCCGTTCGCGGGTTCTCTTACCATCGCTGTAGTAGGCAAGGAGATAGCTTTCCGTGTCCCGATAGGGGCTGTAGTATACCGGAATCTTGACACCTTTACCTTCAACGATTTCAACCGGCCCTCTCGTCGATTTTTCGGCTGTGCGTGACATGGGGAAAGTCTATTTGTCACGCATTTGTCACGCAAGGACTATTTTCGGGTATTTACCATAGTAAATAACACGGGTTCGAATCCCGTTAGGGTCGCCAGTTTTATTTCCCTCATTTCGCCCTGCAAACACCCCGAATATAGGCTCTGCGGGGGAAGGGGGGAAAGCCAAATAGGCAGTTGTGGTCCGAAACGGCAGTTCGATTGTCACAAATGTCACAAAATCGAGGTCATGGAGGAGGGCGGCGGTCTTGAAAAATGGGCGAACACAAATGTGCTCCCCTCGCTTGGCCCATTCATCAAGCTCATGCGCCACGTGAAAACTGGCATTGTTGCGGATTTCTTCGCCTGCTCGGAAAAAACCTGGTGGAACAATTTCACGTTGCGGTCGGGGGGCAAGGACTCCAACATGGCCGTTGTAATGGCAGCTCGGGCGCGAGAGCTCAAGTGGAATTCAACGGGGGAAGGATTTACAAAACTCTCGAACGGCTCAAATGTTTTTGAGGGCAGTGAGGAAGATGCTTTTCAGATTGTCGGTCTGCCATGCCTCCTCCCAGAAAAAAGGCTGTAGAATTTTCCGGCCGTGAAATAGGCTTCATTCCAGCCATCTGAATTTGGTTCCTGCCTTCTCTCTTATGGAAGACCCCCTTCGTTTTCAACATTTTGAAGTTTACCAAGAGCCCAACGGGGATCCTCTCGTTCTGGGGCGCGGGGGCATGGGGATTACCTATAAAGCCTTAGACATCAACTTAAGCCGAGATGTGGCATTAAAAGTCATCAATCCCCAACGCCTTACAGGAAAAGCAGCAAAAACACGGTTCTTGCGGGAAGCACGCGCAGCGGCCTCCTTCCGTCATCCGAACGTGGCTTCAGTCTATCATCTTGGCGAAGCCGATGGATCCTACTTTTATGCCATGGAGTTTGTGGATGGCGAAACGATAGATAAGTTCCGCCAACGCACGGGAAACTTTCCTGCTAAGACCGCCCTCGATATCTTGGAACAAGTCGCCGATGCCTTAAGCGCAGCCCAACAGCTTGGACTTGTTCACAGGGATATTAAGCCCTCCAACATCATGCTTTTCACAGATCCCAGCGGACGGCTAGTGGTCAAGCTGATCGACTTTGGACTAGCCAAAAACTTTCAAAGCGAAAATGCTGAAACCTCCGCATCCCTAACTTTAGGTGGCTTTGTCGGGACAGCAGCCTACGCAAGTCCAGAACAATTGGAAAATCTCCCGATAGATGCTCGCACAGACATTTATTCCCTAGGCATTACACTCTACTTCATGCTTTGTGGAAAACCTCCATTCCAAGGATCAGTCGCCAGTGTCATCAGCCAGCAACTCACCACCCCTCTCCCTGTTGCTGAGCTGGGAGACCAACCTCCAGGAATCCTACAGCTGCTGTCCGAAATGACAGCAAAGCAAAAAGAACTCAGGCCAGAAAGCGGCATCGAACTCAAATTGCGCATCGACCTATGCCGAGAGAGAATGCGCCACGGTCAGGAATCTGCTGAACCTAACACCCACTGGCTGCTTCCCTACTTCTCCAAAAAGCTGAACTCCAGCAAATCAAACCGAAGGGGACGAACATTTAACGCGACAACGCCTGAAGGAAACCCCGTAGAGATTCTCGTGATACGTCCAAATTGGATTGCAGGCTTTTTCGATTTTCAAAGTGTATGGAAAACGCTCGACAAGAACTGCCAAGTATTCCAAACGATCATTTCGCTGGAGATCATAAATAACCAAACAGTAGCCATTAGCGAAAAACTGGAAGGAATCCCGCTAATCAATATCCTCAAAGCGAGAAGGAGTCTTAACCCTGCTGAGGTGTTCGAAATTCTCCACCCCCTTGCAAAGGCACTCGATCCTACGATGGAAGCAGGGATTCCATGCCCCGATATCACATTACATGACATTATTCTAACTCCCATCGCTCCATTAAATACAGAGATCACCAGTTGGCCACATCTGGCAGTACGGATGAATACACTAGGCTTTCTCCAACAGAAAGAATCCGACGGGAATGGAAATAGGATACACAGGATTGGGCAGCCTCCACAAAAAGAACCAAGCTACAAACTCCTGCACGCTGAATACAACCTGCTCTGTGCATCACTCGTTTGCGAACTGCTAGGGAGCTACTGCAACCCTGCAGCCCACTCATTCACGTCCCTACCCAAATTAACTGCAAGCAGCAACGAAATCCTCCGTAAGGCAATCAACCTTGATCCTTTCTTTGGATCCCTCACAAATTTCATCGAAGACCTTGAAAGTGCGGAGGGAATACACTGGATCGCAAAACAATCCCCCCTGAACCAATGTGACCTTCCATTTTCAGAAGATGAGCCCCACACAATCCCTCAAACTCCAGAGGGAAAGGTTGTGCCACATTGGAGTGGCAGGATTCCCCTGCCGCTCCGAATCTTGGGAGCAATCACACTAGCCAGCATCATTCTAATAACGGCACAATCCCATACAAAGAAACAGGAAACAAACCCCTCAATCGCACAGAGAGTGCTTGGGGAAATTAAACCACATGTATTCCCCCCATCAGAACTTCTGGCACCCCCCAGTGCTTCAACTATAACAACTCAAACAATCGCCACAGGAATCCCAACAACACCACCAACCCCAACAGCAATTCGGACAAATCCTATTGCTTCAATTCCCACCGCAGAGCTCCCTGTCGGATTGATCCTCTCCAACAATACATTGCCATCACCTTGGCTCCTATCTGCGCATTGCACACGCTCTAATATAGGAAAACAATATGCACAGATTGGTGGAGATGTTACAGACTGGTATTCAGCAACCATTGATACATCTAGACTTAATAATTACATCTTTTACGCAAGCTTACAATCAGTAGGAACAGATATTGGCCGTAATGGAGCTTCTGCTGGCGTTGGAGTAATACTGGATGGGGGAAATCAAGTTGCACTTACGTCGTGGAATAACGGATTGAATTGGAACCTGATAAATTTAAATATTTCTGGAATATGGCAGTCAAATATGGGACCTGCCTTTATCGCCAGCTTTATCGGACCTCATAAAGTCCGCATAACTGTCAACAATGGGAGCTGTGCAGAGTTTTCAGTATACGCAAACGGCACTTGGTGGGTAGTAGGAACTATATCCGGAAAAACGATAAAAAGATGCGGCATTTATGCTGCAGGCGCTTATAACGAAGCCGCTATCTTTGAGCTTTTCAGATAGTCAGGAGCTTGCAATTATCTGAATCACCGACACAGAAACTATTGCAATGTCGCATGACAGACGAGAATATTTTAATTTAACACGGTTTTTGCAGTCGAATGAATCAGCCATTGAGTGCAAACGGAGTGAAGCTCGGGATTATGCTTACCTGTGTACCAGAGGTTTTTTTGCAACTGCCACTCAATCAGCTGAAGAATAGAGCTTTTCGCAAATACATATTATCGCACTACAAACGAGCCTTTTGCAAAACCACCAGAAAACCAGATTTCCAAAAATAGCTACGTCTGATAATAAACGACTTACAGACCTGCCCCTTGCCCTTCTTAGGGGGTTTTGCAAAAGGCTCAAACTAATCAGCTTTGAAATATATGAAAAGTAAGGGCATGCCATTACCAAAGAGAAAGCCTCGAACAAGGCTGAGTGCGATTGTGAATGCACTTCAGTTTTACGACGCAGACAATTGCGGATTCCCGCTGGCCGAATATCGAGGAAAGGGATATTTTCAAGGAATTAATACAGGAGATACTGTAGACGGGGCTTGCTGGCCGCACATCAATGGACATAAGAATTATGCAAGCATTTATCGCGTCACATCCATTAGACATACAATCCAAGAGAAGCCGCCTGGGACCATTAAACATCTCAAGAGTGTATTTATTGTGCCTATTTTCTAGACGCAAGGCGATCCACCGCGCGGGGTCTCTCAACATGTTCGCTCCGCGTCTTGCTTTCAGCAGCAACAAGAATGTGTTCGGCCTCTGTCTCGATCCCGCGTGTGGGGCATTTCCCGCTGCTCATCTTTTTTTGACTGTTTCACCGGCTCTCCGCTATCGCAAAGCGTCAATCGACGAATCGCTCGAACGGTGCACGGCGAGACCGATCTGATCGGTGCTATTTCACCCAATGGAGGACAATCCAAAAAAATCGGTCGGAACGGACAGTCGCGCCCAGTGAGATGATGAGCGTTGAGGCTGTAGCAAATGGCGCACCGCTTGCCCCAGCTACACCGCGCGATCGCCGATCTCGTCGGTGCGGATCCGGATCGCTTCCTCCACCGGGGAAACGAAGACTTTCCCGTCCCCGATTTTTCCGGTCTTGGCCGCTTTCACGATCGCCGCCAGCGCACCGTCAAGCGCTGAGTCGATGACCACGACTTCGATTTTGATCTTCGGAAGAAAGTCCACCGTATATTCGCTGCCGCGATAGATTTCCGTGTGCCCTTTTTGCCTTCCAAACCCTTTGACCTCGCTCACTGTCATTCCCTCGATCCCGAGCTCCGCTAGCGCGTCTTTGACTTCTTCCAGCTTGAACGGCTTGATAATTGCTTCGAGTTTTTTCATAGAGTTGATTTTCGATCTCCAGGTTTACTTGTTGAGGATATAGCCTTCTTCGCCGTGGTCGGTGATGTCGAGCCCGCTGAACTCGGCTTCCGGCGTAGGCCGCAGCCCGATGGCCAGCTTCAGCAGGAAGCCGATGATCACGGTGCCGCCCACTGCCAGCACCCAGGTGATGCCGATCGCCTGCAGCTGCGCAATCCAGAGCGTGTGACCCTCAACCGCCGCCTTGAGCCCGTTCTTTGCGGCGTATGCCTCGCTGATCAGGTTCGCGTTGACTGAGGGATCCGCCAGAACTCCCGTAAGGAACGCCCCGATGGTCCCTCCTACAGCATGGACTCCGAACGTGTCCAGCGCATCGTCGTAGCCGAGGAGCCTCTTGAGGTAGGTCACGGCAAGGAAGGGCACGAAGCCGGCCACGACGCCGATGATCACTGCCCCGTTCGCATTGACGAACCCGCAGGCCGGAGTGATCACGACCAGGCCGGCCACAGCTCCCGAGCAGAATCCAAGGATACTCGGCTTGCCTTTGAAGATCAGCTCTGACATCGCCCACACGAAGGAGGCAACGCCTGTGGCCAAAGTTGTCGTCAGGAAGGCGTTTGCTGCCACCCCATCGGCGGCCAGCGCGCTGCCTGCGTTGAAACCATACCAGCCGACCCAAAGCATCCCCGTGCCAACCATGCAAAGAACCATGCTGTGCGGAGGCATCGGCTCCTTGCCAAACCCGATGCGCTTCCCGAGAATCAGGCACAGGATGAGAGCCGACCAGCCCGAAGACATGTGCACCACGGTGCCGCCAGCGAAATCAATGGCAGGGATCTTCGCGTCAGCATTCCAGACCCCGTTCATCAGGCCAGTGCTGCCCCACACCATGTGAGCAAGCGGGAAATAGACCACAAACATCCAAAGGAATGTGAACGCCATGAGGGGGAGAAATTTGAACCGCTCCGCAGTCGCCCCGAAAATCAGCGCCGGGGTGATGATCGCGAACGTGAGCTGGTAGATGCAGAAGACGCTCTGCGGAATCCAATACGCATAGTTCGTGTTCGGCGCGGAGGTCACGCCGTTCAGGAAAAAGTATTCCGTGCCGCCAAGCAGAGAGCTGCCGAAGCTGGAACCAAACACCAGGCTGTATCCGACCGCCCACCAGAGGATGGTAACCATTCCGGCAATGCCAAAACACATCCCCAGCACGGAGAGCACGTTCTTCTCGCGAACCAGGCCGCCGTAAAACAGCGCCAGTCCGGGGAGAGTCATGAACAGCACCAGCGCTGCCGCAACCATCATCCATGCCGAATGTCCAGGACCGGAAACCCCGGCCACCTTGCTGCTGGCGGGATCCGCATTGTTGATGTAGGCCTCCAGGCCGGCGATGCGCTGCTCGAGCGTCGGCTCTGCGGCTGCCGGGTCTGCCTTTGCAGCCGCAGCGGGTGCAGGCGGCGGCAAGGCGGCGTCTTGTGCAAACGCCGAACTCAGTGAGGCAAGCGATCCGGCCGCAAGAAGCGCAGCTGCCAGGGTCGCCAGTATAGGGTTGGTTTTGATCATAGGTTTGGTGTGTTTCTCGCAGGCCAAAGGCTTGCGATGGACGAATAAGCAATCACCATGCCAAGTCATGGAAGCCGGGGATTCCAGCGGCCTGCCTCAACTGGGAACGCCCTCTGCAGGGAGCTTCTGCGGGGAGGGTTGCCCCCCCTCTGTGATTTTTCCGGGTAAAATGACCGGGGCAAAAAAATGCGCATGCTCGGACAATTCTCCGCAGCATGCCCCCTCATGGGTGGCGATAATTATCCACCGCTCTTCGTCGGCATGAGCGCGCTGAAGCCTACCTGGGTGATCCCGGCCTCGCGGCAGTAATCCAAAACTTTCAGCACCCGCTCGTAGGCGACGGCGCGGTCCGCTCGCACCACGGCAACCTGCGCAGGCTGCAGCTTCACCAGCCGCCCGAGCATCTGAGTCAGCTCCGCATCGCTGATCTCCTTCTGGTTCACAGCCATCGTGCCATCGATCCGGACATTGATAATCACGGGGGCCGGCGCGGGGTTCCTCGGTACCGACGAGCTCGACGTTGGCAAGTTGATCCCCACATCCGACTCGATGCGGGCGGTCGACCACGAAACCAGCATGAAAACCACCAGCACCATCAAAATGTCCACGAACGATGTCACGTTGAAATACAACGGGGTCGCTCCTGCCTGTCTGGATCGGAATTTCATAAGATCAAAACTCGATCGTGCGGAGGCGGGCTCGCTTGATTCCAAGCTGCGGGACGCAGGCGATGAGGGCCTTGGTGTAGGGGTGCTGCGGGTTTTTCAGAAGGCTTTCGGTGTCGCCGTATTCGACGATCTCCCCGCGAAACATGACGGCAACGCGGTCGCAGAGCCCGCGGATGATCGCAAAGTTGTGGGTGATAAGGATCAGCGCCATGCCGAATTCCGCGCGGAGGCGGCGGAGCTCGGCGAGGATCTGGGCCTGGATGGTGACGTCGAGTGCCGTGGTGGGCTCGTCGGCGACGAGCAGGCGTGGGCGGCAGCCGAGGGCCATGGCGATCATCGCGCGCTGCTGCATGCCGCCGCTGAGCTGGTGCGGGTAATCGTGCATCCGCTTTTCGGGATCCACGATTCCGACCGCGCCAAGCCAGCGCAGAACCTCGGAGTCAATGTCGGTGACGTCCGGACGGTGGAGCCGGATGCCCTCGGCGATCTGGCTTCGGATTGTATAGACCGGGTTGAGCGAGGTCGCGGGCTCCTGAAAAATGTACGCGATACCTGCCCCGCGGACCTTGCGGACCTCGCGGTCGGACATCTTCAGAACGTCCTCCCCGCAGTAGAGGATTTTTCCTCCGGCATACTCTGCGGGGGGGGACGGGAGGAGGCGGGTGAGCGAGAGCGCGGTCACGCTTTTCCCGCTGCCGCTCTCTCCGACGATGGCGAGCGAATCTCCGTCCCTCATCGAAAACGAGATCCGCTTGACGGCATCGAGCTCCCCGGCATCCGTGCGGAATCGGATCGAGAGGTTGTGGATTTCGAGAAGGCTCATCGGGCGGAGGCCGCGCGGCGGAGGGCGTCGCCGGCAAGGTAAAAAGCCAGGGAGGCGGAAAAGATCGCCAGGCCGGGAAATACAACCAGCCACCAGGCGTCGAGGAAATAGGTTTTTCCGTCAGCAATAATGTTCCCCCAGGTCGCCTGCGGGGGAGGAACCCCGAAGCTCAGAAAGCTGAGCCCCGACTCGATGAGGATGGCGTCAGGAATGCTGATGATCGCGGTCACGAAGATCGGGGCAAACGCGTTCGGTAGGATGTGCCGGAAAATAATTTTCCGCCCGCTTTGGCCGAGGGCTCTTGCGGCGCGGACGTATTCGCTTTCCCGAAGGGTGAGGAATTCGGCGCGCACGAGCCGGGCGGTTCCTGTCCACCCGACGAGCCCGATGACGGCGATGATGATCCAGATGTTCGGCCCGAGGAGCGCGATCGCGCTGAGGATCAGAAAAAACGAGGGGAAGCAGAGCAGGGCGTCCACAAGCCGCATGATGATGTTATCTGCCCAGCCGCCGAAATACCCGGAGATCGCACCGACGACAATCCCGATCCCGAGGGAGACCGCCATCGCGACAAACCCGACGGTCAGCGAGATCGTGGAGCCGCCGACCATCCGGGAAAGCACGTCGCGGCCGAGGTTGTCGGTCCCGAGCCAGTTTGCGGCGCTCGGAGGAAGAAGCTTCCCCGAAAGGTTCGTGGCATTCGGAGACATCGGCATCGGCAGACCCTTCCACGTGCAGAGCGCTGCCACCACGGCAACCAGAAAAAACAGGAGGATCGCGGCGAGCGAGACGATCGCAAGCCGGTCGGAAAAAAATTTCCTCGCCACGCGCCGAAATGGGCTGTCTGCCGGAACGGCGTGGAGGGTTGCTGTGGCGGTGGCTGTCATGGACGGGAAATATCCTGCCGGTCGGGCCGCGGGTTGTCACGCCAGGAACAGCGACATTTTCGGGCGTTCTTGGGCCGCGAGAGCTCGAAAGCCCTATTGCGCGGGTTCGATGGAGAAGCGAATCGATTCGGGCTGACAGGCGGCCTGCACCTTGGCTTCACACTCCTCGATGGCCTTCTGGGCTGCTGCAAGCTTCTCCGGGTTTTTCTCTTTGCTGGCTGCGCGCCAGGCGTTGTTGAGCGGGTTTTGAAGCTCGCCAATGAGGAACTAGATGGTGTTTGCGCGCTTGGCCAACGGCCCTTCGAGCACGGCGCTCATGTTCCAACCTTTTGCCAGATCCTCGTGGCTCAGCGTCGCGACCGCCTAGTCGTTCATCGCAACCCGGTATTTGCCGGCAGGCAATCCCGGGATGGTGAGGGTGTAGAGCGAGAGGTTTGCAATTCCTGGCATGAGCTGCAATGCAGGAGCGGCGCTTGGCGGCAGAGGCCATGGGGAACGCTCGTCGAGGCGGGCAAATGAAAGCTTCCCGTCCTTTGCCACCACATCGGTGATCTTACAGTATTTTTCCGCAACGACAGTCCCGTCGGGCTTGACGGTTGCCGAGCTCACTTCGCGATCCACATTCATCGCGGCCAGGATGGTGGCTGCCATCGTGTATTGGCCGACGAGGCCGGGGTGGACAGGATCGCCGCCAAGAGCAAGTGGCGAGGGCGGCACATCGGCCGATCAGAGATCGCGCCCGGTGGCTGCGAGGAACGGCCGGATCATTTTCGAGAGCTCCTGGAACGCGGCGAAGTCCACCTGCTGCTGCCCGTCGCTCATGGCTTTGGCAGGGTTCGGGTGGACCTCGACGAGGAGGCCGTCGGCTTTCAGGGCGACCGCGCCGCAGGAGAGGGCAAGGACGAGATCGGAGCGGCCGCATCCCTGGCTCGGATCAACGATGACCGGGAGGTGGGACTCCTTCTTGGCGACGGCGACCGCCGCGAGGTCGAGCGTGTTCCGTGTGTAGGTCTCAAACGTGCGGATGCCACGTTCGCAGAGGAGGACGTTGGGGTTCCCATGAGCCAGGATGTATTCGGCCGCGAGCAGCCACTCCTCGATCCGCTCGCTCATCCCGCGCTTCAGCAGGATCGGTCTGCCAGATTTCGCGCACTCGATGAGAAGCTGGTAGTTCTGCGCGTTGCGCGCGCCGATTTGCAGGATATCCGCCGAGGCGGCGACGATCTCGACATCGCGCTCGCTGAGGACTTCGGTGATGATCTTGAGCCCGGTTTCCCTCCGGGCGAGCTCGAGGAGGCGGAGGCCCTCTTTTCCGAGGCCTTGGAACTCATACGGCGAGGTGCGGGGCTTGTAGGCGCCGCCGCGAAGGATCGTCGCTCCGGCGACCTGGACCGCGCGGGCGGTGGAGAGAAGCTGCTCCTCGCTTTCCACTGAGCAGGGCCCGGCCATCAGCACAAAATGCCCGCCGCCAATTTTTACTCCATCGACATCGACGACGGTGTCCTCCTGGCGCGACTCCCTGCTCGCCAGCTTGTAGCGTTTTTGGACGCGCAGGACGCTCTCGACCTGCGGGAGCGCGGTGAGGGACTCGAGGTTCTGGTGCGTGCGCTCGTCGCCGATTGCCGCGACCACCGTCTGCGTCACCCCGAAGATCGGAGCCGGCTCGTAGCCGAGCTTCGAGACCTCGGCAATCACTTCATCAATGGCGGCCTTCGGGGCGTGCGGGCGGAGAACGATAATCATAGGAATCAAATTCAAGACCTGGGCGGAGGAAGGTTCAAACACAATCCTCTGGCAGGCTCGACAATCCGGCGCGTGGCGGGTATGTGGTGGCGATGGAAAAGAATCTTCTTTTGCCGTGGGCGCCCGGAGCTTCCTCCTGAGAAACCAATCGAGTGAGCCGATCCTTCCTTGCTTCTAAGCGTCCCGGCGATGACGTGCAGGCGGCTCTCGACGAGCTCGCCGGAACCGCAGCGCGGGATATCGAGGCGCTCCCCGACCGCGCGGAGGAGCGAATCCATGACATTCGGGTCGGCATGAAAAAGTTCCTTGCCGTCTTGCGCCTGGCGTCTGCAGAGGTGGCCGGGCGGGATTTGTTGAGGCTCGACAAGCTGGCGCGCGAGCTCAAATCCGCGTTTGGGGCGGCGCGCGACAGGGATGTCCAGGTTGCCCTCCTCCGTCAGCTTCTTGGCCACCGGAAGGCGATCTCAGCGGCGGCGGCATTGCCGGCGTCAGAAGCCGGCGGCCGTCCGGCAAATGAGGTGCTCAGCGTGAGCAGGAAGCTCTCTGCGGCGACCGCCAGGCTCGATCTCCGCGCGCTCACGCGCACGCAGATCCTCGACGCATGGGCCGGATCGTATCGGGAGGCCCGGCGGGCGGCACCGGACTCCTGCGGCAGCGAGGATTTTCTGTTCCACGAGTGGCGGAAACGGGTGAAGCAGTTCCTCTACCAATCCGCCGGTCTCGGGCCTCCGGCCGACCGCCTGGTTCCCGGTGCCCAGGAGCTTTCCTCCGCGCTCGGATTCCAGCACGACTTGGCTGAGCTTTGCAAAATCATCTCCCGCTGCGGGCCGGAAGCGGAGCGCCTCGCCTTTGAGGAAAAGCAGAGCGCCTCCCGGATCGCCCTCCGGCTCGGACGCCGGCTTTTCCGGAAAAAGCCAAGAGCCATGCTCAAGGTTGTTTCCTCATTTTACGCGGGGGGCTCCCATGAATGAAGACATCGAAGTCCGCACGTATTTTGCGCGCGGCCGGAATGCGCTCGTCGCGCGCGCATCGTTTTCCGAACTCTATGCGGCATGGTATCTCCACCGCATGGACTGCGGGCTGCAGCTGCCGCCGGAGCTCGATGCGCTGGGCCGCGACGCGCTCGCCGCGATCACCCTTCACTGCGCATCCCGGCCGTGGAAGGAGACCTGCGCATGGACCGTCCACTTCCCTTCCCCGCGGATCAACGTCTTTGCCGCAGGAGACAATGCCGCAGGCACGGTCGTGGCAAATGTTTTCGATGAAAACCTCCGCGCCATTGAACAGGGGATGTTCCATGCCGACGTGATTGATGACGGCCGACCCGCCCGCCGGAGCGTTGTCGCATTCGATGCCGGCGGGGTCCTGCAAGCCGCCGAGCAGTTCTACAAAAAAAGCGAGCAGCGGCCGGCCAGGTTTTTTCGCTACGGGGACGAGGATCTCGTGATGGTTTCCGCGCAGCCCGACTGCGCCCTCGAATGGCTGGAGGCGCTCGACGAGGCGGCGATCCGCCGGCTCGATGCCGATGTCGAGCTCTCGCTTCTCGAGTCCCGCAGCTTCCGCTTCCAATGCGGCTGCACCCAGGAGCGGATGCTGGATTTTCTGGTGCCGATCTTCCTCCGACAGGGCGACGAGCTTTTCGGCGGAGAGGAAACCCTCCGGTTCCACTGCCCACGCTGCGGTGCCCGCCACGTCATCACCCGCGAGGCCCTCGAGGCGCGCATCGCTGCGGCACCCCCGCCGCCCTGAGAAAATAACGGTGCACCGTCCGCTCAATGGGCGCAGGCGGGCTACCCCTGCGGCTCGCCCACAAGGTCATAGACCTGCGAGCCCAGGATTTTTGCGGAGACAAACGAGCCGACCATGCACGGTTTGGTGAGCACCACCCGGCAGTCGACCTCCGGCGCATCGTGCTCGGTGCGGCCGATGTTCGGCTGCTCGACGAGAACCTTGACGGTCCGGCCGGACATCCCCGCCGCAGTTTCGAGGGCGATTTGCTGCTGGAGCTTCATCGCCTCGCGATGCCGGCGGTTTTTGACGCGCGAGGAAACCTGGTCGCCCATCTTCGCCGCGCGCGATCCGGACTCCTGCGAGTAATGAAAAACCCCCAGCCTCTCGAAGCGGGCCGCCGCGAGGAAGTCCAACAGCGCCTGGAAATGTTTCTCCGTCTCTCCGGGGAACCCGACGATGAATGTCGTGCGGAGCGCAAGCCCCGGGATGCCGGCGCGCAAGCGGGCGATGAGATCTTCGATGTGTTCGCGCGAGGTCTCGCGCCCCATCGATTTTAGCAGATCCGGATGGATGTGCTGGAGCGGCATGTCCACATAGCGCGCGGCTTTCGGGTTCCTCGCGATCGCGGCGATGAGCTCGTCGCTCCAATGCGCGGGATGGGTGTAGAGCAGGCGGACCCAGAAATCCCCGTCGATCCCGGCGACCTCGTCGAGGAGGTGGACGAGCGACGTCCCTCGGGCGGAGTCCACTGGCTGGCGGGAGCCGGCCTTTTTCTCCCACCGATCCATTCCGTAATACGTCGTGTCCTGGCTGATGAGGTTGATCTCCTTCACCCCGTTGGCGACAAGCTGGCCGATCTCGCGGACGACCGAGCCCAACGTCCGGCTGCGGTGGCGCCCGCGCATCTGTGGGATCACGCAAAAACTGCACGGGTGGTTGCAGCCCTCGGCAATTTTGACGTAGGCCGAATGGTGCGGGGTGAGGCGGACCCGGGGCGTCGAGTCATCCGGGATATACCGCGACAGCGAGGTCACAAGGTTCAATGCCCCGCCGCCACTGTCCAGAAGCTCGCGAAAAATCCTTCCGGCATCGGCGACCTGGTCGAGGCCGATAAAAGCATCCACCTCGGGGAGATCCCGGGCCAGCTCTTTCGAGAACCTCTGGGACAGGCACCCGCTGACGACGATTTTCTGGCCCGGGCGCATCGTGCGGTGGGCCTCGAGGATCGCGTCCACCGACTCCTGCTTGGCGGAATCAATGAACCCGCAGGTGTTCACGACCAGGATGTCCGCCTCGTCCGGATCGGCCGTGATCTCAAACCCCTCCTCCAGCGCCCCGCCGAGCATGATTTCGGCATCCACAAGATTTTTTGCGCAGCCGAGGCTGACCATCCCGATTTTTTTTATGCCCCCGCCGCCCGCCTCGTATGAGGAGCCCTTCCGCGTGCGGCCCTGCGCGGGCCGGCCGCCACTGATGCGAGCGGCTTTCGGCATCGTCAGGGAGCCAGGTTTGTCGGCGGCGTGGCCGCAGCGGAAGTCTCCGGCTCGAACGTCTCGACCGATGAGCTGTCAGGCGGAGCCGGGACGGGCGGCGTGGTGCCGGGGAGCAGCTCCCGGTCTGATCCAGGAGCGGCCGCCTGCCCGGCGACCGGCTTCGACCTCGCAATGCGGTCAATTCTTTTGATCGCAAAGTAGGTGAAAATCGCCGCGATGAGGAGCAGGAAGAGCAGGACTGCCGAGAGAAACACAACGAGGATCCTGAACCGGCGCCGGCGCGTCGGCTTCGCCATCGCGGGGAGGTCCGCAGCCAGCGCGTCAATGTATTGAAACCCGCCCGGCGCGGCCCCAGCCCGGTCGGGCAGGAGCGGACGGATCTCGTCCTGCGGGATGCCGAGGTATCCCGCGTAATCGAGCAGGAAGAGCCGGGCGTATGTCGGGTGGGCAAAGCCCGAGAAGTCGTCCGCTTCGAGCTGGCGGATCTGCGACGCCCGAATCCGGGTATCCTGCGCCGCCTTCTCGAGCGAGATGCCTGCCTTCGCACGCGCCGCAGCGAGCCGCGCCCCAATAAAAAAATCCGGTGTATCCATTTTGTTAAAATTCTTCGTTCAGGTCCACGAGGATTTCGCGATCCTTCGCGCCATCCTTCGGGCCAACAATGCCACGTTGCTCCAAAATATCCACCACTCGTGCGGCTCGCGTGTAGCCGAGCTTGAGCCGCCGCTGGAGCATCGACGTCGAGGCCCGGTTTTCCTGGCGGACGATCTCGAGGCATTTTGTGACCAGCTCCTCATCCTCGTCGCTGACTTCCTCCTCGGAGATCGCCGAGCTGGTGAGCTTCTCGTGGATCCCCGAGTCAAATTTCGGTTCGGCCTGCCCGGCGACATATTCCACGATCCGGTGGATCTCCTCCTCGGTGACGAGGACGCCTTGGGCACGGGTATATTTTGAGGTTCCTGGGGGCAGGTAAAGCATGTCTCCCTGCCCGAGGAGCTTCTCCGCGCCGTTCTCGTCGAGGATGACCCGGCTGTCGATTTTCGAAGCCACCTGGAAGGCGATCCGGCTCGGGATATTTGCCTTGATGATGCCGGTGACGACATCTGCGCGGGGTGTCTGCGTGGCGACGATCATGTGGATCCCGGCCGCGCGCGCCATCTGGGTGATCCGGGCGATCGCGCTCTCGACGTCCGCCGGGGCGGTCTGCATCAGGTCGGCCAGCTCGTCCACGATGACCACGATGAACGGCATGCGGTCGGGAACGATGAGATCGTCCGTCCTCGGCACGCGGATCGCCGGCATCTCCTCGTCGGGCTCGTCGTCGGAACCGACGGAGGGTTCGCGGTCCGGCTTATCGGAGAGCTCACCGTCGGGTTCGCTGGCACCCGACTCGACGTCCGCCGGAGGCTCCTTGGCGGCGAGCGCCTCGTTTTCCTCATCGAGCTCCTTCTGGGATTTCGGGAGCGGGCGATCGTTGAACGCGGCGATGTTTTTCACCCCGCATTTGGCGAAGAGCTTGTAGCGAAGCTCCATTTCATCCACGACCCAGCGGAGGGCGAGGAGAACTTTTTTAGGGTCTGTGACGACCGGGGTGATCAGGTGCGGGAGCTTGTTGTAGATCTGCATCTCGACGACCTTCGGGTCGATCATGATGAACCGGAGCTGCTCGGGAGAATACCGGAAGAGGAGGCTCGCGATGATCGAGTTGATGCAGACACTCTTCCCGCTGCCTGTCGTCCCGGCCACCAGGCAGTGAGGCATCTTGGCGAGGTCTCCGATGATCGTGTGCCCGTAAACATCCATCCCGAGCGCCAGCGGCAGGCGGCAGGTGGTCTCCCGCCAGGCGTCCTTCTCGAACAGCTCGCGCAGGGTGACCTTCACCTTCTTCAAGTTGGCGATCTCTATTCCGACCGTGTCCTTGCCCGGGATCGGGGCGAGGATGTTGATCCGCTCGGCGCAGGTCGCACGGGCGATGTCGCGCTCGAGCGCCACGATCTTGTCCACGCGGACCCCGACATCCGGGTAAACTTCGTATCGCGTGATCGTCGGGCCTTTTGTGATGGTTCCGGGAGTGGCCTTGATCCCGAAGGTCGCAAGCGTCTCGATGATCAGCCCCTGGATCATCAGGAGCTCGCCGCGGTCGAGCGGAACGCGCTCCGACTCGTCGTGCGGATCAAGAAGATCCAGTCCGGGAAGCGTGTAGTTTTCCAGATGAACCCCGGCGAGTCCGGGCTTGAAAGCGATGTCCTTCTCCGCCCGCAGGTCCGCAAGCCTCGGCTTTTTCGCGGATGGGGCGAGCGCGTCAATGATCTCCGGCTCGGCGGCAGACGCGACCGGAACGATCATTTCGATGAGCGCATCGGGATCCTTTTTTCTGAGCTTCTTCTCCAGCTTCTGAGCCTTTTTTTCAAGGGCCTTCCGCTCCTCCTCGATCCGGCGAGCGCCATCCATCCTCTGCACCCTCGCCAAGCGGCGCGCCTCCCCCCACGCAAGCAGCGACCTCCACGCCTGCCTCATGTCACGGATGGGATGTGTCGAAACAGCGAAGATCAGGCTGATCAGGTAGATGATCACCAGCAGGACCGCAGAGGCCGGGCCGAAGGGCTCCAAGATCGCCTTCCCTCCAATCCACCGACCGAACCAGCCGCCAGCCCCCTCGATGCCAATGTCCTTCCGCCAGCTGTGAAGCACCCAAGGCTGGATCTGAAAAAGGCACGCCGCCAGCAGGACCATCAGAGCGCCCCAGCCAGCTTTATCCTTCAGCGAGTAGTCCGGAACGAACCACTTTGCCAGCCCGTAGCCGACCAGCCCGACAGCCAGCAGATATCCCGCCGCCCCGAACAAAAACAAGACGTATCCCGCCAGCAGCGCCCCGAACTGCCCGCACAGATTATGGATCACAGAAGCTCCTGAGGCTTTGATCTCGAGCAGCCACGCCCATTTCGGGATATCCCCTGGCGAATACGTCACCAGGGCCGCAAACAGATACGCGCCGAGGCAGACGAGCCCCAGCCCGATAAAAAAATTGGCGACCCAGCTGTTGCGCGAGCGGTTGGCCATGCGATCAGAGCTCCTCCTCGGCACCTTTTTTGTAGGTGAGCCCGCGAAGCTTTCCCTCGATGAATGCGCCGATATCTCCATCCATGACGCCCTGGATATCGCTGGTCTGGACGCCAGTGCGCAAATCCTTGACCATCTGGTAAGGCTGGAAGACGTAGGATCGGATCTGGTTGCCCCAGGCGACGTCGCCCTTCTCCCCGTATTGGCGATCCGCCTCGGCGCGCTTTTTGTCGGCCTCGAGCTGGTAAAGCTTGGCCTTGAGCATCTGCAGGGCCATCTCGGAGTTCCGGCCCTGGTTGCGCTCGGCCTGGCAGGCGGCGACGATGCCGGTCGGGATGTGGCGGAGGCGCACTGCCGTCTCAACTTTGTTGACGTTCTGCCCGCCCTTGCCGCCCGATCGGAACGTTGTGCGCTCGATGTCTGCGGGGTTGATCTCGATCGGGACGTCCTCAATTTCCGGGACGGCATCGACGCTGGCAAACGACGTGTGGCGGCGCTTGTTCGAATCGAACGGGGAGATCCGGACGAGCCGGTGGACCCCGCGCTCAGTCTGGAGATACCCGTAGGCATTTTCCCCGCTGACCCGGAGGGTGGCGGATTTGACTCCAGCCTCGTCTCCCAGCTGGATATCCGTAATTTCAAAGGCGAGCCCGTTGCGCTCCATCCAGCGCTGGTACATCCGGAGAAGCATGTCCGCCCAGTCGCAGGACTCCGTGCCGCCAGCACCGGCGTGGATGATCAGGAAAGCCGGGTTTGCGTCGAACTCTCCGGAGAGGAGCGACTCGAGCTCGAATTTGGATAGGGCACCCTGGAGCGCCTCGAACTCGGAGCGGACATCCGCCGCAGCCGCCGGCTGGTTTTCCGGGGCCTCTTCCCCGGCGAGCTCGCGGAGGACTTCGAGGTCGGCGGCGCGGGCCTCCAGCGCCTGCAGCGGAAGGATTTTCCCCTTGAACGCCGAGACCTGCGCGACGTCGCGCTGCGCGTTCTCACGGTTATCCCAGAAGCCTGGGGCGGTCATCCGGGCCTCGATCTCAGCGAGCTTGCGGGTCAGTTCGGGCAAGTCAAAGAAACCTCCGCAGCGCGGCCAGTCGGGCCGAGATGGCGGAGGTATCCAGTAATTGAAGGTCGTCGTTCATGGGCATGGCGATACCATGCGCGGGCGCTAGAGGGAATAGAAAAGCAGATTTTGTGAGGGCGGACGCCTCGCTCGGGGGACACTTTCCTCAGGAATAGCGGCGGTTTTTCAGCCGGAAATTTTTCCAGCCAGAAATTTGCATTGAATCGCGGCGGTTTCCATGCGTCTCTATGTGGCAACAACGTTTTATGAAACCTTCCTCGATGATCGTCACCGGCTGCGTGCTTGCGCTGGTCTTGGCCGCTTGCGAGCAGAGCGCGCAAAAAACTCCGACGTCCGGACGCAACCGGTTCGGCTACCACGGCACGGGGGGGAATTCTACGCAGACGCTGACTCCGACGCCGACCCCCACGCCGGATCCGTATGCCACTCCGGCCCCGGAGGAGATCACCGCGCCCGCTTCGCCCACCCCAACCCCATCGGCGAAGACCCCGGCTCGCGAGATGGCCTATGGAACTCCAGTTCCTGGGAAGCCGGGTTTCGTAACGAGCCCGCATTCTCCTTATGCCGGCTATGTGGATGTCCGCGGGTTCCCTCCCGGCACCGAGGTGAAATGCCCGTATTCCGGCAAGATCTTTCTGGTTCCCTGAGCCCTGCGGCAGCGATTCTCGGCCCCGGCCTGATCGGCGGGTCGCTGGCGATGGCTTTGCGGCGGGGTGGCGTGCCGTGGAAGGTTTCTCTGTGGACTCGCCGTCAGGAGTCGATTGCCGCTGCGGAGTCGGCGCTGCCGGGCTGCCGTGTTTCTTGTGATCTCGCCTCGGTTGTCTCCGGGGCGGATATCGTGGTGCTCTGCACCTCGCCGCATGCGATTGGACGATCGGGCGAACTCCTTGCACCTCTCCTTCCGCCGGGGATCCCGGTCACCGATGCGGGGAGCGTGAAGGAGCAGATCGTCTCCGCGCTTGAAACGGCTCTCGGAGGGCGATTCATCGGCGCTCACCCGATGGCGGGATCCGAGCAAAGCGGGATCCGTGCGGCACGCCCTGACCTATACGACGGCGCGCTTTGCATTCTCACGCCAACCGAAAACTCCGACGCGCGCGCGCTGGATGCGGTCCGCCGGCTCTGGACAGCCGCCGGCTGCCGGCTCCACGAGATGCCGCCTGCCGCCCACGATGCCGCCGTCGCTCGGGTGAGCCATCTGCCGCATGCGGCCGCAGCGGCCCTGGTCCGCGCCGCGCTTGGAAAATGCCCGGAATTTTCTGCGCTGGCAGGAAGCGGCTACCGCGACTCGACCCGCATCGCTTGCGGCCCGGAGGACCTGTGGGCAGAGATCCTCCTCGATAACCGGAAGGAGGTCGCTGCCGGCATCGCGGACTTGCAGGAGCACCTCGAAGCGCTGAAAGGCACCATCGCTCGAGGGGACCGCGAGGGGATCGAGGCCTTCCTGAAGGCTGCAAGAATCCTTCGCGAGGAGGAAACCTCATGAAGCCCGCCACCCCAAATGTTCTTAAAGTCCGCCGCGCGCCGCGCATTGAAGCCGAGATGACCGTTCCCGGGGACAAAAGCATTTCCCACCGCGCGGTCCTCCTCTCCGCGATCTCGAACGGGAGGTGCACGATCACAAATTTTCTTGAGGGCGAGGACTGCCGGAGCACGGCGCAGGCGATGCGGCAGCTCGGGGTCGAGATCGAGACCCCCGAGCCTGGAACGATCGTCGTCGAAGGCAACCGCGGGGTCTTTCAGGCTCCGAAGGAAGACTTAGATTGCGGGAACTCCGGCACCACGATGCGGCTCATGGCCGGGCTCCTCTCCCCACAAAAGTTTTCTTGCCGGATGACCGGCGACCCCTCGCTCTCGAAGCGTCCGATGCGTCGGGTCATCGAGCCGCTCCAGAAAATGGGCGCGCGCCTGCGGGCGGAGGGCGACAAGCAATGCCCTCCGCTTGCCCTCGAGGGCCGCGGGCTCGAAGGCATCACCTACCGGCTCCCGGTCGCCAGCGCCCAGGTCAAAAGCGCGGTCCTCCTCGCAGGGCTTTTCGCAAAGGGGACCACGACGGTCATCGAGTCCGCCCGCTCGCGCGACCATACCGAACGGATGCTCGAATACTACCTTGTCAAGCTCCGGCAGAAGGAAGCCTGGTCTGGAAGCTCTCCAGTCGCGCGGAAGCTTGAGGAGATCCGGATTTCTCTTGATGGCGGCCAGATCCTGGAGTCGCGGGATTTTCATGTGCCGGGCGACATCTCGAGCGCGGCGTTCTGGCTTGTCGCCGCCGCCGCCCAGCCGGGCTCGCGCCTTCTCGTCAAGGATGTCGGGCTGAATCCGACCCGCACGGGGATCATGGACGTCCTCATCCGGATGGGCGCGCGTGTCCGGGAGGTCGTCGAGACTTCGGCTCACGGAGAGCCGTCGGGGACGATTGAAATCAAAGGATGCCGGCTTCAGGCCACCGAGGTGCATGGCGCGGAGATCCCGAATGTCATTGATGAGATCCCGGCGATTGCCGTCGCCGCCGCCCTCGCAGCCGGCACGACCGTCATCCGGGATGCGAAGGAATTGCGAGTGAAGGAAACCGATCGGATTGCGGCGGTCGCCACGAACCTTCGCGCGATGGGGGCCGCGGTCGAGGAGTTCCCCGATGGGATGGCGATCACCGGCGGCAGGCCGCTCAAGGGCGCGCGCATGCAGAGCTTCGGCGACCACCGGATCGCGATGGCCTTCGCCGTCGCCGGGCTTTTCGCAGCCGGGGAAACCGTCATCGAGGACATCGCCTGCATCCAGACGTCTTACCCGACATTTTTTGAAACGCTGAAGAAGATCCAGAAGGGGGGGGGCGGGCGGCGCACTCCGGTCATCTCCTCGCTGGGAGCAAAATTCCGCAGCAAGTCCAACGCAAAATAATCCTATCTATGACAGTCATCGCGATTGACGGCCCGGCAGCATCGGGGAAAAGCAGCGTGTCGCTCCGCCTTGCCAGGCGGCTTGGGTTCGCCTACGTGAATTCCGGCAGCATGTATCGTGCGGTCACCTGGGAAGTCCTCCGCCAGGGCGCGGAGACGGCCTCGCCAGAAAGCGTCGGGGAGGCGCTCGCGCGCGCAGAGATTTCCTGCGGGATCGGAGAGGACAACGAATCGTTTATCCGCATGAACGGCGAGGTTCTGAGCTCCGTCCTTCGGGACAGCGAGATCAACCGGCATGTCTCGCCGGTATCCGCGGTCCCGGCCGTGCGCGAGCGGATCTCGACAGCCCTCCGCGAGCTTGCCCACGGCCGCCCGCTCGTCATGGAAGGCCGCGACATCGGCACCGCTGTCTTTCCGGAAACCCCCTTCAAATTCTATCTGGACGCCTCGCCGGAGATCCGCCAGAAGCGCCGCGAAGCGGAGGGCGGGGCCGACCAGATCGCAGCCCGCGACCAGATGGATTCCTCCCGCAAGGCCGCCCCGCTCCAGATCGCCCCCGGCGCATCGGTCGTGGATACCTCGCTCCTCAC
>Ga0194058_10000161_pt1 | contig 28860 bp, 38 predicted proteins | sample SepL4417m_MetaG_FD_155490 | JGI IMG/M metagenome (GOLD analysis project Ga0194058, IMG submission 155490) | Anoxic zone freshwater microbial communities from boreal shield lake in IISD Experimental Lakes Area, Ontario, Canada - Sep2016-L442-17m | ecosystem: Environmental > Aquatic > Freshwater... | reverse complement strand
GCCTTGTAGGTTAGCGCGAGTATAGCTCGACGACGAGCTGCTCGTTGACGATCGGCTTGATTTCCTCACGGCTCGGGATGCGGACGACGCTGCCCGAGAGGTTGTCTTTGTCCACCAGGAGCCACTCGGGAGCCGTGGCGATCTGAGTCAGCTCGACGCCGCGCGCGCCAAGGCGCCTGGATTTTTCCGAAGGCTTGACGGCGATGACATCCCCGGGCTTGAGGTTCATAGATGCGGAGTCGCTCTTGCGGCCATTGACGGTGATGTGCCCGTGGGCGACCATCTGGCGCGCCCCGCGAAGAGTCTTCGAAAAACCCATTTTCTGGACGATGTTGTCCAGGCGGGTCTCAAGGAGCTGGAGCAGAATCTCACCAGTAACCCCGCGCCGAGTGCTCGCAATTTGAAAATAGCGGCGGAACTGGCGCTCGAGCACCCCGTATTGGTGGCGGAGCTTCTGCTTCTCGGCAAGCGCGATCGAGTAGTCGCTCTGCTTGCGGCGGGATCCTTTCGGACCGTGCTGCCCAGGAGGGTAGTTCTTGTTCTCAAATGCTTTCGCGGAACCGCTGATGAGAACACCATAGCGGCGGCTGACTTTTGTTTTGGGACCGGTATAACGAGCCATTTCAGTTAGTTTTCAATTTTCAGTTTCAGTATTCAGAAGAGGGAAGTCTATGCATTTGAAGGCCGGTTCAGCGGTTGGGCAGAAAGCTTCAAACGAAAGACTCCCTTGTGGATTAGACTCGGCGAGGTTTGGGCGGGCGGCATCCGTTGTGCGGCACGGGGGTGACGTCGCGGATGACTGTGACGTCAAGGCCAACCGCCTGCATGGCGCGGACGGCAGATTCGCGGCCGGCACCTGGGCCTTTGACTCGGACTTCTACTTCCTTGAGCCCGTGTCCCATTGCCTGGCGGCAGGCGTCCTGAGCAACCATCTGCGCGGCGTAGGCCGTGCTCTTCCGGGAACCCTTGAAGCCGCACTTCCCTGCGCTTGACCATCCGATCACTCCCCCGCGGAGGTCCGTGATGCTGACAATCGTATTGTTAAAGCTGGCCTGCACGTGAGCGATCCCCTGCGAGATGTTTTTGCTGCCCTTGGCCTTGACAATTTTGACCGGTTCGATCGCATCGTCAAGCGAGATGCTCACCGGTGCAGGCGCCGCAGACGCTGCCGACTCCTTGGACTTTTTGGGAGCTTTTACTTTTGCTGCTTTGGGCTTTGCTGCCGCTGGAGCAGCTTCGCCTGCAGGGCCTGCGGAAGCCTCACCATCGGGAACAGCTTCAGCTGGCGGCGCATCCGAAACTTCTTTAGGAGCAGTTTTCTTGGCCGGAGCCTTGGGCTTCTTCTCCTCGTTGGCAGGCGCTTCGTTGGCAGGCGCTTCGTTGGCAGGCGCTTCGTTGGGTAAGTTCTCTTCGGCCATGATCAGATATTAATTAGACTTTTCCGGTTTTGGCATCCTTGTTTCGTTGGACGCCGACGGTTTTGCGCGGCCCCTTGCGGGTGCGAGCGTTCGTGGAGGTGCGCTGCCCGCGGACAGGGAGGCTGCGGCGATGGCGGATGCCACGATAGCAGTTGATGGCCTGCAGGCGCTTGAGGTTTCCCTGCACTTCGCGGCGCAGATCCCCTTCAATTGCGATTTTGTTGGCGCTGATCGCGTGGATGATCGCGTTCAGCTGTTCGGGAGAGAGATCCTTAGCCCGTGCGTTCGGGTCGATATTCGCCTGCTCCAGCACCTTTTTCGTGTTGCTCGGGCCCATGCCGTAAATATATGGCAGAGAGGCTTCGATGCGTTTATCTCCCGGGATGTCTACTCCAAGTAATCGTGGCATAATTAAAAAATATTTAAGGTTTCAGCTGGCGGGCCATCAGCCCTGTTTTTGTTTGTGCCGCGGGTTCTTGCAAACCACGCGGACAACGTTTTTGCGGCGCACAACTTTGCAGGCTTCGCACATTCTTTTCACGGATGCTCGGACTTTCATTTTCTTCTTCTATAGTTATTTGGTGACGACGATTCGTTTTTATGCCTGTAGGTGATTCGGCCTTTTGTGAGGTCGTATGGGGACATCTCCAACATGACCCTGTCTCCCGGGAGGATGCGGATGAAGTGCAGCCGCATCTTTCCGGAGATGTGAGCTAGGATGCGGTGCCCGTTGGCCAGTTCGATTCGGAACATGGTATTCGGGAGCAGCTCGACAACTTTGCCCTCTACTTCAATAGCGTCTTTCTTGGCCATGTCAATACTTCCGGCAGGTTGTCGGTGACCAGCACCGTATGCTCGAAATGGGCGGAGGGAAGGCCGTCGTCGGTCACGGCGGTCCACCTGTCGGCGAGGACTCGCACTTTCGATTTTCCCATGTTGATCATGGGCTCGATGGCGAGGGTCATTCCCGGCTTGAGCTTCGGCCCAGAATTGCGCTTCCCGAAATTAGGCACCTGGGGATCCTCGTGGAGGCGCCGACCGACCCCGTGGCCGACAAACTCGCGGACGACGCTGAAGCCGTTCGCCGCCGCCTGGGACTCGACGTAGTGGGAAATGTCGCCAATTCTGTTGCCAGTCCTGGCGAGATCGACCGCGCCCAAAAGAATCTCCTCGGTGACGGTCAGAAGGCGTTCGATCTCCGGCGCCACGATGCCGACAGGAACCGACATCGCCGTGTCGCCAATCCATCCGTCGCGGATAATCCCGACGTCCATTTTGACGATATCCCCGTAGGCGATCCGGCGCGGGCCGCCAATCCCGTGGACAACCTCCTCGTTGATGCTGATGCAGATATGACCGGGAAAGTTTTTATACCCGAGGAACGCGCTGCGCACTCCGGCCTCGGACATGAGCTGCGAAGCGGCGTGGTCGACCTCTCCGGTTGTAACTCCCGGGGCGATGAGCGACGCCAGCTCGTTGAGGATCTCGCCGGCGCTCACGCCGGCCCGCCGCATCTTCTCAATCTCGTCAGGGCGCTTGATGACGATCATGCCGCATCCTTCCTCTCTTGGAAGCCGCCAAGCGTCGCTCCGAAGATTTTTGGCCGAGTGCCGACGGCTGAAGCAAACGGTCCTGACAGAACAAAGCAGATTTTCAACATTCGAATGCGCGCACTACTTGTGCGTCGCGAGATAGATCGTCACTCCGGCGATGACGAGGATGCCTAGCGCGGCATACATTAGGACGAGCGTCTGGTCGTTGAGCAAATTCCCGGACCCCATGCGCGACCGCTGGTCGCGAGCTCCGCGGATCCTTCCCTTGCGAAGAAATCCGTCATAATGGCGCTGCAAGAGATGGGTTTCGACCTGCCTCATTGTATCGAGCACAACCCCGACGATGATCAGGAGACCGGTCCCGCCAAAGAACTGCGCTGTCATGTAGGGAACTTTGAGCCACTGGGTCAACATCTGCGGGAGGACGGCAATGATCGTGAGGAATGCCGCCCCGGCAAAAGTCAGCCGGGTCATCGTATAGTCAAGAAAATCTGCCGTCGGCTTGCCGGGGCGAACCCCCGGGATGAACCCGCCGTATTTTTTCAGGTCGTCCGCAATCTGCACCGGCTGGAACTGGGTGGCGACCCAGAAGTAGCTGAAAAAGAAAATCATGACGGCGTAGAACGCGTAATGCAGCCATCCGTTCATGAGCATGCTTGAGAGTTCCTGCGCCCAGCGCTGTCCTGGAAACGCCATGTTAAAGATGGTGGATGGAAAGAGGAGGATCGCCTGGGCAAAAATGATCGGCATGACGCCCGCGTAATTGATCTTCAGCGGCATGTACTGGGTTTGCCCGCCATAGACCTTGCGGCCGACGACGCGCTTGGCATATTGGATGCTGATCTTCCGTTGCGCCTGCGTCACCGCGATGACGGCCGCAATCACAAAAACCAAAAACGCGACCATCAGGACAAGAACGACCGGGCTGACCGTCGACTGGGCGCCGACGGCTGCCGGGACAAAAGTTCTCCAGGCCTGGATGAGCCCACCAGGAAGCTGTGCCAGAATGCCGATCGTGATGATGAGAGAAACGCCATTGCCGATTCCGCGCTCGGTGATCTGGTCGCCGATCCACATGAGGAACATCGTGCCGGCGGTCATCGTGAGGATCGTGGTGAACTGGAAGCCGAATCCGGGGGCTGTCACCAAGCTCAAACCGAGCTTGTTGATCGTCTCCATGATGTTCGGCAGAAAAGGGTTGTTCTGTGGGCTCTCAAAGGAACGGGCCAGCAGGTAGGCTTGAAAAATGCAGAGCCCGATCGTGGCATACCGGGTATACTGCATGATTTTCTGGCGTCCGCCGTCCTCGCGGGAGAGCTTCCCGAGCTGCGGGATCACTGCGGTCAGAAGCTGCAGCATGATCGAGGCGCTGATGAACGGCATCACCCCAAGAGAAAAAATCGCGCAGTTGGAGAGCGCGCCGCCGCTGAACAGGTTGAACAGCGCGGCCACCCCGCCCGCCGAGGACGCATCCGCACGATCTAAAAACCACTGGCGAAGAACCGCCGCATTAACGCCAGGGGACGTGATCGCCGAACCGGCACGGATGACCACGATCATCGCCATCGCGAACAGCACGCGCGCGCGCAGCTCCGGGATTTTAAAGATGTTGGCGAAGGCTGCGATCATGCCGCCTTATTTCACGCAGTCCGTTTTGGGGATCTCGACGGTTCCTCCGGCTTTTTCGATCTTTGCTCGCGCGCTGGCGCTGACCTCGTCCACCAAAACGTTGAGCGCCTTGGTGATCTCCCCACGCCCGAGGATTTTGACCCCATCGAACCGGCCATTGACGAGCCCAGCCCGGCGAAGCGAATCCTCCGTAACGGAATCTCCGGCGGAAAACGTCTTCTCCAGCGAGTCGAGGTTCACGACCCCATAGACGGTTTTAAAGGCGGCGTTGTTGAACCCGCGCTTCGGAAGCCGGCGGAAGAGGGGCATCTGGCCGCCCTCGAAGCTTGGGCGGATCGAACCGCCCGAGCGGGCCTTCTGTCCCTTGTGGCCCTTGCCGGACGTCTTGCCTTTTCCAGAGCTTTCGCCGATGCCGAGGCGCTTGCGGCGGTGCTTGGCACCGGGATTGGGTTTCAGATCGTGGAGTCTCATGGGATCAGGCGGTATTAAATCAGGCGGATATTCAATCAGGCAAGGGCTGGCTCGGCAGCGGCGACCTTCACCGTCTTGCCGCGCAGGCGGAAAATGTCTTCTTTTTTACGGAGCTGGGTCAGCGCGGCAATCGTCGCGTGGACGACGTTCGCATGGTTGCTGGATCCGAGGGATTTTGCGAGGACGTCCCGGATGCCGACCGCCTCGATGACCGCACGCACCCCGCCGCCTGCGATCACTCCGGTTCCCGGTGAGGCCGGACGCAACAGGACTCGCCCGCCGCCGAATTCGCCGATAACCATGTGAGGGATCGTGTTCTCGTGCACAGCGATTTTGACCATGTGCTTCTTCGACGCATCGGTCGCCTTGCGGATCGCTTCGCTCACCTCGTTTGCCTTGCCGAAGCCGACCCCGACCTTTCCCTTGCGGTCGCCGCAGACGATCAGAGCGCTGAAGCTGAACCGGCGCCCGCCTTTGACGACTTTGGCGCATCGATTGATGAACACGACTTTCTCCGTCGTCTCCTTGGGCTCGCTGGGGGAATCCGAGCGTGAATTTCTTCTATCTCTAGGTTTCGGAGGCATGATGTTTTATTAGAATTCGAATCCGCCTTCGCGGGCGGCATCGGCAAGAGCTTTGACCTTGCCGTGATATTGAAATCCGCCACGATCAAAAACGACCTTGGAGATATTTTTGGATGCGGCGCGCTCGGCGATGAGCTTGCCGACCTTCTGGGCGGTGGCGACATTCGCTCCGGTCTTGGCTGCCGAGCGGAGATCCGCCTCTGTGGTATTGACCGAGACGAGGGTCGTGCCGTTTTCATCGTTGATGACCTGCGCGGTAATGTGGCGGCCGGAGAAATGCACGGCGAGCCTCGGGCGCTCGGCCGACCCGGAGAGCTTTTTGCGCAGGCGTGTGTGGCGGTGTTTGCGTTTGTCTGTTGCGGACATGGTTTATTGGACGGTTTTGCCTTCTTTGCGGCGGATTTGTTCGCCGACGAAACGCACACCCTTGCCCTTGTAGGGCTCCGGCGGGTAGAAGGCGCGAATATCGGCAGCAGCCTGGCCGACGAGATGGTTGTCAATGCCCTCGATCGTAATTTTCGTGTTGTCAGCGACAGTGATTTTGATCTGCTCAGGAATCTCAAAGATGATCGGATGCGACTTCCCAAGGCTGAGGTTCAGATTTTTTCCCTGGACGATAGCCTTGAAGCCCACGCCCTGGATTTCCAATTCCCGCTTGAACCCTTCGCTGACCCCAGTGACCATATTGGCCACCAATGCCCGGGACAGGCCATGCAGGGCCTTGACCGGACGGGACTCCCCATTGCGGCTGAATGCCACCTCGGAGCCATCCACCGCCGCCTTGATCTGCGCAGGGAGCGTCCAATCGAGCTTCCCCTTGGGACCCTCCACCGAGACCGCCCCCGAGCCGGAGATCGTGACCTTGACCTTCGCGGGAAGGTTGATTTTTTTGTTGCCGATTCGTGACATGGTTACCAGATGTAGGCGAGCAATTCGCCGCCGACGTTTTGTTTGCGCGCCTCGTGGCCGGAGAGGACCCCGCGTGAAGTCGAGAGCACGGCGATGCCCATGCCGCCGAGAACACGGGGGATTTCCCCGGCTCCCACATAGCGTCGAAGGCCAGGACGGCTCACGCGTTTGAGCCCGGTGATAGCGCTGGTTTTGTTAAGGGATTTCGTACGGATTTTGAGCTGCGGATGCTTCCCGGCGGTATCCAGCTCGTAATCGCAGATGTAGCCTTCCTTTTTGAGGATTTTTGCAACTTCGCTCTTGAGCTTCGAATACGGCATCGAGAGTTCGGATTTGCTGGATCCGGCGGCGTTGCGCAGTCGGGTCAGCATGTCGGCGATGGGATCATTCATGGAGTTTGGTTCCTCAGGCGTCGGACTTGGCCGGAGCCAGCTTCTTGGCTTTGTCAGCGAACGGCATGCCGAGCTCGCTCAGGAGGGACTTTGCCTCCTCGTTGGTTTTTGCAGTGGTGACGATCGTCACGTCGAACCCGATGTTCCGCTTGATGCGGTCGAGCTCGATCTCAGGAAAAATGGACTGGTCGGAGACCCCGAGCGTGTAGTTTCCATTCCCGTCAAACGCCCGGGTCGAGACGCCGCGAAAATCGCGGATGCGCGGCAGCGCAGTCTTAATCAGTCGCTCCAAAAACTCATACATGATGCGCCCCCTGAGCGTGACCTTCGCTCCGATCGCCTGGTTTTCACGAAGCTTGAAGTTGGAGATCGCCTTTTTCGAGGACGTGGTGGCGGGCTTCTGCCCGGTGATTGTCGCGAGATCGGCTTTGGCGACCTCGAGCGCATCCTTGACGTCAGACGAGGATCCCACGCAGGTGTTGATGACCACCTTCGAAACCTTCGGGATCTGGTTCACGTTCGTATAGCCGTGCTTTTCTCGAAGCGCCGGCAGAACGCGGGTCTTGTATTCAGTAAGGAGTTCGGGTTCCTGGTTCATGGCTTAGGCTGCCTTTTTTTGTCCGGTTTGTCAGATGCGGCCTTCTCGAGCATCTTGACGTTCGAAATGTGGATGGGACCTTCGCGCTGGATGATCGCGCCATTCGGCTGGTCCTGGGATTTTTTCTGGTGCTTTTTGATCATGCGGACGCCCTCGACGATCACCTGGCTCTTCGCCGCGATGACCTGAAGGATCTTGCCGGAGGCACCTTTGTGGTTTCCGGAGATCACCTGGACGGTATCCCCGTGGCGAACATGGAATTGGGGCCTGCTCATAGAACCTCCGGGGCAAGCGAGATGATTTTCATGAAATTCTTTTCCCGGAGCTCGCGGGCGACCGGACCGAAGATGCGTGTTCCGCGAGGGTTCATATCCTTGTCGATGATGACGATCGCGTTGTTGTCAAACCGGAGGCAAGATCCGTCCTCGCGGCGGACCGGCTGCCTGGTGCGCACGACGACAGCGCGGACGACATCGCCCTTTTTGACGGTGCCGCCGGAGGCAGCTTCCTTCACATTGGCGGTGATGATATCGCCGATGCGTGCGACGGGCGATGCCTTGCCGATGACGCCGATCATCGTGGCCATACGTGCGCCGGTGTTATCGGCCACGTCAATGCGGGAGCGGAGTTGGATCATGTCAGTGTTTGAGAATTTCGACCAGGCGCCAGCGCTTCAGGCGGCTGAGCGGTCGGGTTTCCTTGATGCTCACGCGGTCGCCGACTTTGGCCTCGTTCTTCTCGTCGTGGGCATGAAATTTCGTAATGTGCTTGGTGATCTTGCCGAACTTCGGATGGGGCACGCGCGTGACCGTGCGGACGACGATCGTCTTGTCCATTTTGTCCGAGACGACCTCGCCGACGCGAGTTTTGCGAAGGGCGCGGGCGCGCTTGGCCGGCGGTTCAGGAGTGGTAAGGGTTTCGCTCATTTACTTTGCGGATGTTGCCCGTGTCTTCTGGCTGAGAACGGTTTCGATTCTGGCGATGTTGCGGCGGAGGGCGTGGAGCATGTGCGGCTTTTCAAGCTGCCCGCTCTGCTGCTGGATCCGCAGGTTGAATGCCTCCTCGCGAAGCTCCCGCTTGCGGGAGAGGAGTTCTTTGGCGGTGAGTTCTTTAATGTCGGCAATTTTCATGGCAGGGAATCAACCGGCGTGGTGGCGCGCGATGAACCGGGTGCGAACCGGCAATTTGTTTGCCGCGAGGCGCAGGGACTCACGTGCGACGGTTTCCGAAACGCCGTCGAGCTCGAACAGGATGTTCCCAGGGCGAACCACCGCCACCCAGTACTCCGGCTGCCCTTTTCCTTTACCCATTCGGGTTTCCGGCGGGCGAGCGGTCACTGACTTGTCGGGAAAAATCCGGATCCAGAGCTTCCCCTTGCGCTTCATGTTGCGGGTGAGAGCCACGCGGGCGGCCTCGATTTGCGTGTTCGTGATCCAGGCGCGCTCGAGCGTCTGAAGCCCGAATTCTCCAAAATCAATACGGATATTGCGCGAAGCAATTCCCTTGCGGCTTCCCCGCTGGGTTTTGCGATACTTCACGCGTTTTGGCATCAATGGCATGTCAGTTTCCTTTTAAAATGGGTTGGTTAGGATCAGGCGGCGGCCTCTGCGGCTACTTTTTGCTCGGCCCTGCGTGGGGGATCGACCTTGGCGGGTTCTGCCTCCTCCTGCTTTTTGCAAATCCAGCACTTGATGCCGATCCTTCCGGCAACGGTCACGGCTTCGGTGAAGCCGTAGTCAATCGGAGTGCGCAGGGTGTGGAGAGACACTTTCCCGGCCCTCTGCCACTCGGTGCGTGCGATTTCCGCGCCGCCCAAGCGGCCGGATGCACGGATCTTGATTCCCAAGGCCCCTTGCTCCATGGAGATCTGGACAGCGCGCTTCATGGCGCGCCGGAAAGAGATCCTGCGCTCGAGCTGGGAGGCCACGTTCTCCGCGACAAGCTGCGCATCGAGATCGGGGCTTTTAATTTCCACGATGTCAATTTTCACCTGTTTTCCAGATGCCAGATCGCTGATCTCTTTGGTGAGGTTTTCGATTTCTGAGCCCCTGCGGCCGATGACAACACCCGGGCGGGCGGTGTGGATGGTTACACGCAAGGAGTTCCATGCGCGCTCGATAACGATGCGCGCGACGGCGGCCTGCTTCAGCTTCTTCTTCAGAGCCTCACGGATCTTTGTGTCGGCGAGAAGGTAGTCGGCGAAGTCTTTTCTGGAAGCGTACCACCGCGAACCCCAGTCACGGTTGATGGGGAGGCGAAATCCGATCGGGTTGACTTTTTGTCCCATGATTTAATCTTTGGAGTCCGCAGCAGGGGCGGAGGTTTCAGTGACGGTCTCGGCAGACGCCGGTTTGGCAGCCGGCTTTTTTGCCCGCGGCTTCTTGGTTTTTGCCGCAGGCTGGCGGCGTTTGATTTCCACCTCGTCCGTGAGGATGATTCGGATATGGCTGGTCCTCTTTCGGATGGGTCCGGCGCTCCCTCGGGCCTTCGGCTGAGAGCGTTTGAACGTCGGCCCCTCGCCAACGACAGCCTCCTTAACCACCAGGCTTGCGGGATTCAGATTGTTGTTGTTCTCCGCGTTGGCAATCGCGCTTTTCAAGGTCTTGATCACGAGCAGCGCTGCCTTCTTTGGAATAAAGCGAAGAAGGTCCAAGGCGTCCGTCGCCGGAAGGCCTTGGATCTCACGGGTCACCTCCCGGGCTTTAAAAGCCGAGATCCGTGCGAATCTGTAAATGGATTTTACCTGCATGTCGTTGTTTGTTAAAATTTTTTATTGTCTGGCATCCACCCGGAGGCGGTCGCCGGTTTTTGCCGGCACTTTTTCCGATTCGAGATTTTGAATAATAGCTCCGCAGATCCTGTCCCTAACATCCACGACCCGTGCGGTTCCAATACGGCGGTTATCCCGCCAGATTTGGAATGGCATTCCAATTTTCACTCCGTGCTTGGCCCCGATGTTGGCGACCACAAGCGATAGGTCTTCCTTCAGATCCACGATCATGCCCTCCGAGAGCGTGGCCTCGAGGCTTTCGACTTTCCACGCATGCGGCGAGCCAAGAATCTCCCTGGTTTTTCGGAGCTCGGTCTCCACGGACATCCGGGCCTGGGGGCTGATCCCCTCGCTTGTTTTGATGAGGAGCTGGATACTCTCGGAGAGCCTGACCAGCCCGTTGACCGCGTCCTCATTCTGCTGCTTCAGCAGGCGGAGATCCCGGACGGCAGTGAGCAGCCGCTGCTCGATTTTTTCCGGCTCTTTTTCGAGGCCCGCCAGCCCGTAGGCGTCAAGTTTGAGGCGGAGGTCAGCTACCTGGCGCTTAAACACTTCTGCCTCGCTGTTGGCTATCCCTAGGGCTTCTGTCAGAGCTTTGATCGAAGCCCGTGCAAGCACGAGCCTCTCTGCCAGGCTTCCTGAGCCGGACTCATCGGGTGAGGGGACAGAAATTTCCTGTCCCAACTGCACATATTCAAAATCTGTCAAAGATCGGTTGTCCTTGGCCGGCGATCGGGAGATCGCCGTCAGGACCATGAGCGCTGCCGCCGTGGCGACAACTCTCATCTGGCTACTTGGTCACTTTTGCGGTGTGAGAACCGTGTTTCTTAAAGATGCGGGTCGGCGAAAACTCTCCGAGCTTGTGGCCTACCATGTTCTCGGTCACAAAAACCGGGATAAAAGTTTTTCCGTTGTGGACGTTGAACGTGTGCCCGACAAAATCTGGAGTGACCGTGCTGCGGCGGGACCAGGTCTTGATCGGTTTCTTAACTCCGGACTCGGTCATCCGGTCAATTTTATCGAGGAGCTTCCACTCGACAAACGGGCCTTTTTTCAGGGAACGTGACATGGTTAATTCTTGGCTTTTGCCTTGCAGCGCTGGACGATAAATCTGTCGCTCGGCTTATGTTTACGGCGGGTTTTGAATCCTTTGGCAAGCTGGCCCCACGGGGACATCGGGTGGTGGCGTCCGCCTCCGCCCTTGCTCTTGCCCTGGCCGCCACCCATCGGGTGATCCACAGGGTTCATGACCATTCCGCGGACGTGCGGACGGCGCCCGAGCCACCGTGTCCGCCCGGCCTTCCCAGCCGAGACGTTCATGTGGTCTGAGTTGCCGACGTGACCGAGAGTCGCAAAACAATTTTCGTTGATCCTGCGAATTTCTCCGGAGGCAAGCTTGACGAGCGCATAGCCGCCCTCGCGGTTTGCCAGGGTGGCGACAGACCCGGCGCTGCGGATGATTTGTCCGCCGCGGCCCGGGGTGAGCTCGACGTTGTGAATCGAGGAGCCGAGCGGGATGAACTTCAGCGGGAGGGCATTGCCAACCGATGGATCCACTTTTTGTCCGGCGCTCACCTTGTTTCCGACGGCGAGCCCGCCAGGGGCAAGAATATAGGCTTTCTCGCCGTCTGGATATTGGAGAAGCGCGATCCGCGCGGACCGGTTCGGGTCGTATTCGATAGCCAGAACCTCGGCGACCACGTCGCGCTTCGAGCGCTTGAAGTCGATGATCCGGTAGCGGCGCTTGTGTCCACCGCCGCGATGGCGCATGGTCATCCGCCCATGGTTGTTGCGGCCGCCTGTCTTTTTGAGCGGCTCGGTCAGTGCTTTCTCCGGCTTGTCCTTGGTGATCTCAGCAAAATCCGGGAGCGCCTTGAACCGGCTCGCGGGAGTGAGAGGTCTGAAAGTCTTGAGTGCCATGTTTGTTCCTTAGCTTAGACGAGGTCGAGCTTTTCGCCCTTCTTCAGCGTGACGATTGCCTTCTTCCAATGCGGGCGGCGGCCGAAGTCGGCCTTGCGCTCGCGCTTTTTCTTTCCGGCAAAATTTGCAGTGTTCACATCGAGAACCTTCTTTTTAAAGATGACTTCGATGGCGCGCTTGATCTGGAGCTTGTTGGCGGCCGGGCTGACGCGGAAGACGTATTTGTTAAACTTTTCCGATAGGAGGGTGGCCTTTTCGGTGAGGATGACGGATTGAATATGGTCGTGGACTTCGTTCATGGCGCAAGCCTTTCGGAGAGTTTTTCGAGCGCGTCCTTGGTGAGGACGATTTTGTCGAAGGCGAGGAGCTGCTCGGTATTAACGTCTTCCGCGCGGGTGAGCTGGGCGCTGGCGACGTTGCGGGCTGCCTTCAGGGTGGTGTCGTCAAACACCGCCGAGAGGACGAGCGTCTTGCGGGCCTTGGCCGCAGTTTCGGCGAGGAGGGCAACAAACAGCTTCGTCTTGGGCTCGGCCACTGAAAAAGTTTCCACGAGGAGGACGTCTCCGTCGAGGATGCGCGCGCTGAGCGCCTTGCGGAGGGCGAGCTTTTTGACCGCCTTCGGGGTATTCTTGGTATAATCGCGGGGCTTCGGTCCGTGGGCTGCGCCGCCGCCAACCCAGACCGGGCTGGCAAAGGATCCCGCACGGGCGCGCCCGGTGCCCTTCTGGCGCCACGGCTTGCGGCCGGAGAGGTTCACGTCGCCCTTGGTCTTCGCGCAGGCGGTGCCGCTGCGGCGGGCGGCCTGTATCGCGACAACCACGTCGTGCACAGCCTGCCGGCCCTTGGCTTCATCGGTAATCAGTTGGATCTTCGCCTTCTCTGCATCGGCGGCTGTCAGGACGGTCGCGCTCATGGTCAAATCGTATGCGTATGCTTGTGCCGACAGGCAGCCTCTGCGCCCCGTATGGAGGCGACCGAAGCGCGGTTGTCTTTGTGCGTGTTCATTTCAAAAAGTATTCCCCACGAGCCCTGTATTTTCTCAGGGGACAAAAAAACCACGCTTACGTGGTCATTGCGTCCACCCGACAGCTCGCGGGAGGGAGGAGTTTACGGATCGGTTTCCGCAACGCAAGAACAAAAAGACAGTTTTCTGAAAAAACTTTGTCCGCGCGGATCTCAGATCACCAGCATGCAGTCGCCGTAGCTGTAAAACCGATAGCATTCGGACACCGCTTCGCGATATGCGCGCATCACGAGATCTCGCCCGGCGAACGCGCAGACGAGCATGAGCAACGTCGAGCGCGGCAGGTGGAAGTTCGTGAGCAGCGCGCCGGTGCGCCTGAAGGAATACGGCGGGCGGATGAAGATGCCGGTGCGGCCGGAGCAGGCCGCCAGCACTGGTTCAAGGCGGGATTCGAGCACCCGTGCGGAGGTGGTGCCGACGGCGATAATCCGCGTGGCCGCATTCAGCTCGCGGGCGGAATCCGCAGAGATTTCATAGCGCTCCTCGTGCATTTGATGATCTTCGATCAGCTCGGCTTTGACGGGGCGGAAAGTCCCCACGCCGACATGCAGCGTGAGGAAGGAATGGGGGATGCGGGCGAGCAGTTCGCCGGTGAAATGGAGCCCGGCGGTTGGAGCGGCCACCGACCCCGGGGCGGAGGCGAAGACCGTCTGGTAGCGCTCGATATCCGCCTCGTCGGGCGGACGCTTGAAATATGGGGGCACCGGCATGAGGCCGAATTTCTCGACGTCCGGCTCGGAGGAAAACTCGACGGTCCGCTCGCCGCCCGGCAGAACATCGATCACGCGCGCCTCTGTGCCAGCGATCGCGACCACCGCGCCCTCCCGCAATTTTTTTCCCGGACGGACCAGGCATTTCCAGCGGCGCTCCCCGCACGGCTCGAGAAGAAAAATTTCGATGTTCTTTTCGGGCGCGAGCAACCTGGCTTTGATGACCTTGGAATCGTTGAGCGCGACCCGGTCGTTCGGCCGGAGATAGGAGGGGAAATCGCGGAACATCCGATGGGAGATTTTTCCGGATGCCCGGTCGACGACGAGAAGTCGCGATCCGTCCCGCCGCGCGAGCGGGCGCGAGGCGACGAGCTTCTGCGGAAGATCGTAATCGTAGTCGGCAACCGGATGGCTCATGGGAAACAAATCACCTTGGGCAAACGGCGGAGGCAAGCGCGAAGAGGATCATTTCGGGTGTCCGGGCGATGAAGTTCTTGATATCCATGCATGGAAATTCGCAGGAACATTCCATCACTCAAATGAAAACGACATTCCTCCTCCGTTTATTGGCACCCTGTCTTCTTCTCGGCGGCTGCGGGCCCGAAGAGCGGATCTGGTGGGCTCCAGGCGGCCAGGAAGCCGCAGTCCTGGCCGACGGGGGGCTGTGTCTTGCGAAGCCGGACGGCACGCTGGATGCCCCGATAGCAGGAGGCGGAGCAGACATTCTTGCCCCCCCCTCCGCAGCGAGCTGGATCCCCGATGGCAGCGGGCTCGTGCTGTGCCGACAGCGAAAGATCTCCAGTTGGGAAGATGCGGCCAAATTGCTTCCGGCCCGCGAGGCGGAAAATATCGAATGGCTGGCCCTCGCGATCCCGGCCTTGCTGGAGGGCGCTGCAAAGCTGTCCGGCCAGCCACCGGACGCGGAGTCCCTGTTGGGTTCGCTCACCTCTGGCGACCCCGATGATTTTCTCCAGGCTTTGCTCTGCGCCTTTCAAAACCAGAAGAGGCCCGTTCAGAAGGCGCTATTGAAGCTTCCCAAGGGGGCGGAGCTTCTGGCGAAGCTGAAAGGATCCTCGTTCGGCATCTATGAGATTTGTCTGATCACGCTCCATGGAGGCCGGGAAGAGGGATCTCCAAAAACCCTGGCGCGCAGCCTGCATGCCATGGCTCAGCCAAAGGTGTCTCCGAAGCACCGCGCCGTGGGGTACCTCATGGCGGGCGCGCAATCCCCGTCCATTGAAGTCATCGGCTTGGAAGGAGGAGACCGCCTCTCCGTTGGCGAGGCGGAGGCCTTCGACTGGGCGCCGGATGGCCGCTCGATCATCTTCGCCACTCCGGCGGCAGGAAAGGACGGCCCGCTGAAAAAAATCCAGCGCGTCACCGCGCTTCAGGAATCGGGCGCCTTGATGAGGGCGGGCGGCGACGCCAACGCCCCGGAGGCCATGCCGCCGCCCGTTGATTTAGGGATGGCCCTCCTGATCGACCCTCCGCGCCTGCAGGCCTTGCCAGACGGGAGCGTCCTCTTCGCCAGCCAGGCGGCGGCGTTTCCAGCCGCTGGGCCTGGACCGGAGATCAGCCCAAAATTGTTTGTGGTCTCTGAGGACGGAAAAACCATGCGCGCCATCGCAACGGCCCCTGGGACGCTGCCCGCGAGCTTGAGCTATTTCGTGGCCTCGCCAGATGGCAAGCTCGCAGCGGTCGTCGACGGAGGCACCGACGCCGTCACCGTGGTCGACCTCGCGAGCGGCACCTCGGAGGTAATTTCTCCGGCGCACCCGGGCTGGGGTTGCGAAACCCTCCCGGCCTGGCGGTCGCCCGCTGAGCTGAGCTTTGCGGCACTCGACATGCCCGGCGGCTCTCCGGCCTGGATGCTCTGGAGCAAGGCCGGCGGCGCTCGCCCGATCAGCGGAAAATGGCCCCCCCATGCCGCCCGCGACTGGCTCAAAAAAGAAAAGCCGAAAGCCGAGGCCCCATGACCGGCGGAAGCCGCAGAGGTCCCGGGCTTCGCTCCGGGAGGGCCGTCACGATGCCTTTTTGATCCTCGTGAGCCCGCAGCGCGTGGCGGCAGCGCCGACGAGATCGGCCACGCGCCGCTTCAGCTTCCAGACCCTCCGGAAAAGGAAAAGGACAAAAAGGACATACGGGATCCAGAGCCAATACTCTATGCCGGCCACAAGAAAATGCCGATAGAGAAGAATCCCGAGAAGGACGAGGTTGATCAGGAGGGTGGTGGCGACCATCCGGGTGCCGAGGTTCACGCGGGTGAGGCATTTTGGCCCACCATGATACTCGGTGACCGTGCGCAATTGGATCCCCCACCAGAAACTTCCGTAGATCTGCAGGTCCCAATCCTTCCAGCCGGTATCCATCGAGTAGTTCCACCCCTCGCCTTCGAGCGAGCGGACCACCTCCTGGAGCAGCAGTTCGCGGCCATGCCCGTCCTCGCTCCAGAACTTCAGATGCGAAACGCTTCCGCCGGGGGGCTTGAAATCTTTTTCCACGCGCGCAATGACGGCCGGCGGGGTGCGCTTGAATTTGAGCCAGGTAAAATAGCGGGCCCACCCGCGAAAAAGCGGCTGCGTGAGAGCCAGGAATGCAACCAGCAGCCGCGCGGGCACGGTGTCGTGCTTCGGCTCGAGCCTCGCGTGGATCATGTAGGACAGCGCCACCAGCAACGTCCCCCCGAACATCAGATAGGGAACGATCCGAAGGAACGGAAGAGGGATGGAAACCACGAAGATGAACAGCGCCAGCGTCACCCACTCGATGCTGCTCAGATACGCCGCAAGGTCGGACTGCGGGGTCGGGTAAATGGATTGGAAGAGCCCCTCACCGAAAACTCCATGGTAGATGATCGGCTTGTTGACAAGCCAGGTGAACCGCGGCGCACCATAGATCTGGCCCTTCCACTTCGCCGTGCCTGTCGGCCCGAAGAAAACGAGGTGCTGGAACCGCAACATCGACTCCGCCTCCCCGTAGCCCTCCTGCTGCTTGCGGAACGCCTGGAGGGTGAACCTCCGGTAGTGCCAGACGATCGCTGCGGGGCTGAACGCGATCACCCCGCCCGACTGCTGGAGCCGCCAGCAGAAATCCACGTCGTCGCCAGCCTTCCGGTATTCTGGATCGAACCCTCCAACCTGGTTGAACGCCCACCGGTGGAACGCCATGTTGCAGCCCGGGATGTGCTCGGCCACAACGTCCGTGAGCAGGACGTGGCTCGGGCCGCCGGGGGCGGACGCCACGCAGGCCTGCACCCAGTTCTCCGCCGGCGGGGAGATGTTCGGACCTCCGACCCCCGCATAGCTGCCGCTGAGGAGCGTGCCGATGAGGTAGTAAAGCCAGTCCGGATCTGCCATGCAGTCGCTGTCGGTATAGACGATGACATCTCCTTTCGCCGCATGGGCGCCCACGTTTCTCGCGAAGCTCAGCCCCTTGTTATCCTGGCGGATCGCGACGATCCACGGGTGTTCCGCGACGATTTCCGGCGTGTTGTCCTTCGACCCGTCATCCACAAGGACGACCTCGTAGTCCGGGTAATCCACATGCTTCAGCGACTCCAGGCAGCGCCCGAGCGTCTTCCCCCCGTTGTAGGAGCAGACGACCACGGAAACTTTTGGATACGAGGGCAGGCGCACGCGCGAGGTCATCGAGCCATCGCCGAAGAAGAGCTTCCTCACCGTCTCGAAGGCCACCTTCTTCGAGCGGTCCCTGCGCACGAGCCCGAACGCCCAGTCGAGGATCTCCTGCCCGCCGCGGAACCACTCGTCCGTCCACGCGTAAATGATCGTCCCCGCCAGCCCGCCGCGCACGACGCTCTCGATGTGCCAGCGGATCATCTCCGCCTGCTCAGGCTCCGGATGCCGGATCGTATCCATGCCAAATTCGCCAAGGATGAGCGGCTTGTCGTCCGCAAGGTTTTGCAAGCGCGCGAGGTAGCGCTCGAAGTCCTCCTGCCGGTGGAGATAGACGTTGAACGTCACGAAATCGCTGTTCTGCGGGAGCAGGTATTCCGTCGGGGGATAGCTGGCATACGAAAAGAGGGCCTGCGGGTCGGCCTCGCGGCCGATGTTGATCAGGTGCTCGACAAACTCGGTGACCTGCCGCGCGCCCAGCCACCGGACCATCGTCGTGGGGATTTCGTTGCCGACGAGGTAGCCGAATACCGCGGGGTGCCCCGCATTTTTCGACACGCCTTCCTCGACCGCGAGCTCGGCTTTGGCGCGGAGCTTCGAATCGCGCAGGAACTCGAGGTGCTCGGCCCATGGGATCGAAATCAGCGCGCGGATCCCCCGGGCGGCACACAGATCGAGAAACCAGCGCGGCGGGACGTAATAGATGCGCACGAGGTTGATCCCCGCCTCGACCATCAGCGCCAGATCCGAGGCGGCGCGCGCCGGGTCGCCGAAATGCTCGCCGGCCGCATCCGGCGCAAACGGCCCATACGTCACCCCCTTGATAAAAAACTTTTTATCCCCCTCGAAAAAAAACTTGGCGCGCACGCGCACCGGCAACAGATCGCTCACGCGGAACCCTTACCACCAGCGGGGCGCACAAGGCGAGCGCGGAATTTTCACTTCGTCTTATTTGCGCGGCGCTCGGCCTCGGTGGCGAGGGCGAGCACGGTATTTTTCGCCTCGACGAGCGCCTGGTTTTTGAGCCCGGCGACGAGGTTGGTGATCGGGACGCAGAGGTTCGTGTAGCAGAGGAGCGTCCTGTCGCCGTCGTAGGGCTCGACCCGCAGCGACCCGTCGCTCTGCTTCGCGAGCGGCGACTGGAGGAGCTTCCACGAGACGGTGTAGATCCCTCCGGAGGTCGAGTAGGAGTTCCGGACGGTGTAGCTGATCTTTTGGAGGATCGGAACTTTGACCGTGTAGCGCACGTCCTTGGTGCCGTCGGGGTTGTTCGCGATCACCTGGGCAGAAAGGATCCCGGGCGTGTAGGAGGGGGCGGAGTTATAATCCGTAAAAAGATCGGAGACGACCGAGGGCGGGGCGTTGACCACCCGATACAGGCTGAGCTGCGGCCAGGGCACGCCCGCGACAGCGGTGCTTTTTACGACGGTCTGGCCCTCGGCCAGCTCGTCGCGCTCCGACTTGGGAACCTCCTTGACCATGTCGGCAAAAACGGAGGACCCAAACAGCAGGACGATGAGGATGGCTTTCATTCCTGCCACTCTAACCGGTTTGCTCAGGCAGCGCAATCACCTGCTGAAGTTCGCTATGACCCCGGAATAGATTTCAATAATCCTGGAGAAGACGGTGGACCACGAATACTTTCCCCGAGCCTCGGCGCTGGCTTTGAGCCCGGCGGCCCGAAGGTCGAGCGTAAACTTCGACTCGACCGCATCCGCAAGCGCCTCCGGGGAATTTTCGGCCGCCCAGAACTCCTGGTCGCTGAAGATGATCCTGTCCATGTAGCTCCCCCGGATGCCGACGACGCAGGTCCCGCTGGCCTGGCTCTCGAGGGCGACGAGCCCGAAGGTTTCCTGGACGCCCGGATGCACGAAGAGGTCCGCCGCCCGATAGATCGAGGCGAGCTCCATCGGGTCGGTGCAGTAGGGCATCCAGTGAACCGCTCCGGTCGCCTCCTGCAGGCGGACGAGCGACTGGCGCTGGGATCCGTCGCCGGCGCAGAGAAGGTGGTACCGCCCGGGAGAGCGGGCATGCAGGATCGCAAACGCGTCGAAGAGGGTCCTCACATTTTTTTCCGGAGCCATGCGCCCGACGTAGAGGAGGACCCGGGCGTCCGGAGGAACTCCGAGCCCGGCGCGCGTCTGATCCCGATCGGGAATGCCGGGCACGAACACCGAGGCGTCCACCCCGAGATCCACGGTGTGAAGCCTCTCGACCCCCCACGTGGCCAGCAGGCGGCAAAGCGCAGGGCTCGGCACGAACGTGCATTGGAAGGCATTGTAAAGCGCCCGGACATACCGCCTGCAAACCTCGTCGGTGATCGAGACGGCCACGCGCCCGAAATACTTTGCGATCGTCCGCAGGTAAGATTCCGGGAAGTGCGAGTGGTAGAATCCGACGACCGGAATTTCCAGCCCCCGCCCGGAGGCGACCGCCTTCCATGCCACCTGGTACGGATCGCCGGACTCGATGATGTCCGGCCTTTCCTTCTCGAGGACCTCCTCGATGAGATGGAGCCTCGTGAGCGCCCGGTAGCGGGAGGTTCGGGAAACAAGCGGCGAAGCGATCGTGTAGGTGCGCACCCTCGAGTCGCCAGAATGCCCGGTGGTGGCTCCCGGAACGATGATCACATGCTCGGAACCCGGACAGAAAGCCCGCAGGTAGGCCGACTTCTGCTCGATATACCGCCTCACGCCCCCGCTCACAGGAGAGTAGAACTGGGTTAGGTCGCAGATTTTCAACGAGCGTGGGCTGGGGGCTTATTCCACCGAGGCGAGCCAGCGCTCGGCATCAATCGCGGACGCTCACCCTTGTCCGGATGCCGTGATCGCCTGGCGGTAGGTATGGTCGGCCACGTCGCCCGCCGCAAAAACGCCCGGAATGTTCGTCGCCGTTCCGGATCTTTGCACGAGATACCCGGAGGCATCGGTCTCCAGGACCCCTCGGAAGGCAGACGTGTTCGGCTCATGCCCGATCGCCGAAAACACGCACTTGACCTGGATCTCGCTTTCGATGCCGGTCACCTTGTCGCGAAGCCGCACTCCGGAAACCTCGCCGGCACCATCGGTCAGGTAGGCGGTGAGGAGCGCATTCCAAACCGGCTGGATTTTTGGGTTTGCGAGCGTGCGGTCGGCCATGATCTTCGAGGCGCGCAGGGTGTCGCGCCGGTGGATCAGGTAGACCTTCGAGGCGAAGCGCGTCAGGAACCCCGCCTCCTCGCAAGCCGAATCCCCTCCCCCGACCACGCAAACCGGGACGTTGCGATAAAACGCCCCATCGCAGGTCGCGCAAGACGTCAGCCCGTGGCCGATGAGCGCGGCCTCGCCCTCGATCCCGAGATATCGGGGAGAGGCCCCGCTGGCGACGATAAGCGCTTTCGTTTCGATCCACTCGCCATCCACGTTGACCCGGTGCGGCGCGCCAGGCTCAAACCCCTCAACAACACCGTAGCGGAACCTCGCACCAAATTTCTCGGCCTGCTGGTGCATCCGCTGGATCAGATCCGGACCGTCAACGCCGTCCGGAAAACCAGGAAAATTTTCCACGGCGGTCGTGGTCGTGAGCTGGCCTCCTGGCAACCGGCCTTCGAGCACGAGCGGGGCCAGGTTGGCGCGGGCGGTGTAGATGGCGGCCGTCAGCCCGGCGCAGCCCGTCCCAACAATCATCACGTTTTCCATAGAGCTTGGCAGTCAACACGAACGCCTTGAGGAAATCAACCATTTCAGGGGAGGCCATCCGGATTTCGAATTGACTCCCGTTCATCATCTTGTTCAGAAAACAAGAGTTTGAGGTCGCCAGCGAACACCTTGTGGTGCGCAATATCGTGCCGCCGTTCACCCAGACCGAAACATACCTGCGGGCCCGGATCAAAGGCATCAGCTTCGAGCCATGCCGCAGCATAGACACACTCACAAGCCGGGAGCTGATCTTGGCCCTCGATGCGCCGAGCTCAAAATCCGGCGTCAAAAAAAACGATCGCCAACATCTCTCTCAAAACAAAACCTGCTGATCGCGGCGGAGCAGCTCGCCAAACTGCTCGGCCTCGACCTCAAGGAAGCCGACTAGTGACCCGATGGGCGCTTGCCAAGCCGGCAGGCAGCTCGACAACGCACTCCTTTTGTGCAAGGCTTTCACATTCACTTATGAGAATGTCCCCTGCCTTTCTTTCTTTCCTCATCGCAGCAGCCGCAGCCGTTTTCTCTATAGAGTCCGCGCGAGCCGCCAACCCGACTGGGCTGGATTTAAAAAAATCCGGAGATATCACGATTGCCACCGACAGCCTGCCGGACATGGAGATCCGAGTGGAGGTGAAGGAGGTCTCACACAGGGAGTGGGGGAAAACCGAGGCCAAGGAAAAATACCAGCCGACTTCCGGCACAGATATCGAACGGTTGCAAACTTACGGATTTCCAGATGGCTCGGAGATCAAGCACGCTGTCAAAGTGAAAATCCAAGGCTCCGAGGTCAAGATGTCCGCAGAGTGGAGCTCGGGTTCAGCTGCTGGCTTCTCTCGCGTTGACCTTTGGATTCCTCAGGAGCTCTCTGAGGACATGATCGTCACGCTCGGTGATAAAAAGGTTTTTCCCACTGATGAAGGGAAAAATCTGGGCGTCATCAAAAATACGGACACGTTGGTTTTCAAGCGGAAGTCGTCCGGAGAATTTCTTTTCACCCTGAGCGGAGACTACTTTGGCGTATTCATGGGGCTTGTCCGGGACCACCCGGAAATGGGGCTCACGATCAGGATAGGAAACGTTCCGCTCGACATTGCTGCGACGATCGGAGATGCCACGCAGATGAGCTGGACGCTGGGATTCAAGCCGTAGCACCAACGAGGCGAAAGGGCCATTTTAAGAGCCCGACAAATCTCAAGGGCCGCAGTGCCCCGCTGGTATTTTTTCACCTCAGTGAAGGCTTGAGGCGGCTTTCGGGCAACCCTTGGGGAGAAGGAGAGCGAGCGGGATGATGCAGAGCGTGCCAGCTGCCATAAACAAAAACACGTCGATGTATGCGAGCATCGCGGCCTGCCGAATCACGGCCAGGTAGAGCCTCGCGAGCGCCTCATGCACGGCGTCGGGGCCGCCGCCAAGCATGTTGCTGAGGCTTTCCAGAGCGGCCGAGGTTTCGGCGCTGTAGGCGGAGACATGCTCGGCAAGCCGCGATTGGTGGAACTGAGATCGCCGGGCAACGATCGTGCCGGTGACAGCAATGCCCACGCTGCCGCCAAGGTTGCGGGCGAGGTTGATGAGCGCGGCTGCGTTGCCGCTTTTTCCCGGCGGCAGGTTGACGTAGGCGGCCTGGGTGATCGGGATGAAAAGAAATGCGAGACCGACCGTTTGAAAAACCCTGGCCCAGGCGGCATGCTCAAACGGAATCCCAAGAGTGAGGCCTGTCATGTGGTAGAGGGATGCCGCCTCGAGCACAAGCCCCGCGATGACAAGGTTTCGCCCGGGAAATTTCCGCACAAAATAGCCGCCAACCAGAGGCATCATGACCACCATCGCGATGCCCCCGGCGGTGAGCGCCAGGCCGGCCTGGCTCGCCGTATAGCCGAGAAGCTGCTCAAGAAATTGCGGCAGGAGTGCCGTGCTGGCGAAGAGGATAAACCCTAACAAAAACATGGTCGTGAAGGATGCGAGAAAGCTTGGGATCCTGAGCAGGGGAATGTCCACGATGGGGTCGGTCGTGCGCGTTTCCCACCACACCAGGGCAAGGAGCGAAACCGCCGAGGTCACCGCCATGCCGACAATCAGAGGCGAGCCAAACCAATCCTCCCGCTGCCCACGGTCCACAAAATACTCCAAGCAGCCAATCCCCAGCACGGTGAGCCCAAAGCCGATGGAATCCACCCGGAAGCCATTTTTAAACAGCCGGTCGCGCTCGATGCGCGTGGAGGGCGGCTCAGAGACCAGCCAGGCCGTCAGGAGAATCGACGCGACTCCCACCGGGATATTGATCAGGAAGACCCACCTCCAGCTGAAGTTGTCCGTGATCCACCCGCCGAGAGTGGGCCCGATCGCGGGGGCAAACACAACGGCCAGCCCGTAGATCGCAAAGGCCATGCCGCGCTTGGCCGGGGGAAAAAGCTCGACCAGCATCGCCTGCACGACCGGGGCCATGCCCGCGCCTCCGACGCCTTGCAGGATACGAAAAAAAATCAGCTGGTCGAGGCTCGCCGCCAGCCCGCAGAGAAACGAGCTGATCGTGAAGATCGTCACGCAGGCGAGGTAGAATCGCTTGAGCCCGAAAACCGTGCCCAGCCATCCGCTGATCGGCATCATGACGGCGTTGGCGACCAGGTAGGTCGTGAGGACCCAGGTGCTCTCATCTAGTCCCGATGCCAGCCCGCCTGCGATGTGGCCGAGCGAGACATTGGCCACGCTCGTATCCAGGACCTCCATAAAGGTGGCCATCGCCAGGACGACCGTCACGATCCAAGGGTTGGCTGCGCTCTTCATCGTGCGGATTTCTATCGCACCATCACGGACGGCGAGACCGACATGCCCGGCGCCAGAAGGGGGGAATCTACTGGCAGCTCAAGCTCGATCTTCACCGGCACGCGCTGGACGACTTTCACGTAGTTGCCTGTGGCATTTTCCGGCGGGAGGAGGCTGAATCGGGAGCCGGTGCCGGCCTGGATGCTCTCGACTTTCCCCTTCAGGAGAAGGCTCGGGTAGGAATCCACGCGGACCTCGACAGCCTGTCCCGGGCGCAGGCGGTCGAGCTGGGTCTCCTTGAAGTTGGCGATCACCCAGACCTCCGGCGCGACGAGCGCCATGAGGGCATTGCCGGGCTGAACAAAGTTGCCGGGCTCGACGTTCTTCCGGGCGATGCGTCCGTCCCCGGGGGCGCAGATTCTTGTGTTGTCCATGCGGAGGCGGGCCGTATCGAGAAGCGCGCGGGACTGCTCGACCCAGGCTGCGGCCGAGGCCACTGCAGCTACGGCGACGCTGATCCCCGCCTGCGCACCGATCGCCCTCTGCTGCTTGCTGGTCAGCGCGGCTTTTCTCGAAAGGTCGCCGGCCATCATCTGATCATATTCCCTCTGCGCGATGGCCCCGCTCTTGCGCAGGCTTTTGCTGCGGAGCAATTCCTGCCCGGCATTGTCCGCCAGCGCCTTGGTCTCGCTCGTGTCCGCCAGCGCCTGCGCCAGGCCTGCCTGCTCAGCACCCAGACGCGCGCGGGCCTCCGCAAGCTTTGCCTCCGAGGAATCCAGATTCGCTTTCGCCTGGCTCAAAAGCGCCTGCGCATCCCTGGGATCAAGCTCGACCAGCACGTCTCCGCCCTTGACCACCTGGTTGTCATCCACAAGAACCCGCACCACTTTTTCTGAGATTTTCGAGCTGACCTGCATGACATGCGCCTCGATGAACGCATCGTCGGTCGATTGGCGTCCCCGGCTCTGGAGATAAAATCTCACTCCAAAAACCAGCGCCAGCAGAAGGCCGATCGCCATCCCCCACCGGACAAACAGCGGCTTTTTTTCTTTCATAATAAAACGTGCGAGAACTTTTCAGGGGACGATTTTTTGAGGCGTTCCATGCCGCCGAGGGAAAAGGCGGCAATGTGGCTGGCGAGCTTGCTGATGCGCTCCTCATCGCCGAGCAAGTCGGGATACAGGTGCAGGATGATCGGCTGGTTCTGGCGATAAAAGACGCACTGCGCGATGATGCTCGCGCTGGCGCGGGATATTTCCTCATCGCCCAGACGTCCGTCCGTCAGATCCCGCAAAATATGCCCAAGAAGCTCCACTTTCGGACGGAAGTCCTCTTCGATTAGCCCCTTCAGCATCCTCGTCGGCTCAGAGATCTCCCGGGCCATCAGTCGCCTGTGCCAGGCGGGACGGAGGGGATCCAGCACATGCCGCAGCAGCCTTCCAATAAATTCCTGAAGCCGGATTTCCGGCGATGCGTGGCTCTCGGAAACCCACTCCGGCCCCCTCGCGCAGCGCTGGGCATGCTGCAGGACTGCAGAATACAGTTCCTCCTTGTCGCGAAAATGATAGTTCACCGCAGCCACATTTGCTCCAGCGCGCGCCGTGATTTCTCGGATCGTGGCGGCCTTGTATCCAACCTCCGAAAAAACCTCGCCCGCCGCCTCCATGAGCCGCTCCCGGATCGTCCCTTTGATCGCATTCATGATGCGGTCAACCTATTCGATCCAATCAGATGTTTCAAACATTTGTTTTGCCCATTCAGGTCGACGACCTGAATGGCATGGCACCGGAGGCGAGCCGGGGTTGCACGCAGCTTAACCCGAACTCCGAAGTTGGGATAAAAATCGGGGTTAAAACGCCCCTCCCACGCCTGCGGCACTGGTAGTGGGATCCAACTTCGGCGAAGTTGGAATGGCCCATCGTAATCGTCGGATCCAGATCCAGACTGAAGCCATCGGGCGGCGCGCTAAACATCGAGAGTATCCAGATCCAGAGAGGACGCCAGAACGCCTGGATCCTTCCTTGGCTGAAGCGGGCAAAGAGGTTGCGAATCGTGTCGGTGCCGGGGAAACGGCTTATCCCCAGCATCGCGTGCAGCGCCTTATCTGAGCGTAGCCAGTCTGTATGGGCAAAGCGCCTCGCCCCGACCACCACAGAGAAGAAGAATGCCATCAATGTGTGTGCCGGGGGAATGGCATTGGGGCTGCGAAGCTGGAATGGCATCGCTTTTTGAACCTGTTCGGCAAGACCGATCCGGTCAAAAACTCGATCAGGCTGATCAATCCCCCGAACGGGGTGACTGCCTTGACCGTGCTGCGGAATTGAACTTGGCTGGAACCGAAAATCGGGTGAAACTTCGAGTGCATTGTTTTGTGCGTGGGTTGAGGTTGCTTTTGGTGTCGCAACCCTTTTCAGCCACAGCCTTCCGCACAGAACAATGCTTTTTGTACTTCGGAGTTCGGGTTCATCCTGATGATATCGATATCGTGCGAAGTTGCGCTTTACGGGCGGCACGGTAAGCCGCTGCAGGTGGTAGTGGGGTTTGGCCGTTCGTCCTGGCGGTATCGATATCGTGCGAGGTCCGGCTTAAAGGGAATCTGGCAATCCGCTGTGGGTGGCGCTTGTGGGGTTCATTAATGGCTCCCCGTAGCCGCTGCCTGTGGTGAGGTTGTCGCGGCTGCCCGGTCCGATTGACTGGACCATGCTCCGGCTGACAGAGCATGTGCCCGCGCGGCTGATCTACCTCACGTCCCGTCGCAGCCGCACCATCACCGCCGGGCCGATAACCATCGAGCTGCGGCATCGTGCGTCCCGCAAGCTGACGAGCCCGACGACGATGAGCACCATGGTTTTCTCCGCTCTGCGTGACATCGGCAAGACGAACATCACCCCGGAACGGACCGGTCATCTGCGCGGATTGCCGAGCCCGCCAACTTCTTTTGACAGGCGCCTCGGCGAGGCGCCCGATCCATTGCATGCGCATCCATTTTCCTCTCCACACCATTTTCTCTGGGGAACCGAGGCAAGCAAAACGTTTTGGGTATCCTTGAAACATGAGGCTGATCATGGAGGACTCGCCGTGAGGTTTGACGACCTCATGGAAGCCGTGCGCGAGGAAGAGGAGGGCAAACCCTCCATTCCTGTGCGTGCGTGGCCGACTTGGGGAGGAGTCCGACTGCCCGAGGCCGAGTACTTGGTAGGCTCTCCAGAGATTTTGTTGCTGATGCGGCGGGCGGGATGGATCCACGCCGTCGTTCAGGGAAAACGCCTGACGCTTTTTGATCGCTCTCAGCTTCAAAAGGCGTGGGAGCGGCTTGTGAGGGTCGGAATCGACCACCTGCGCAACGAGGCGCGCCGCATCAGCCCTCTCAGGCGGGGGGACGGGTAGCGGCAGCACGGCCAGCGGAATGAAGCAGATTGATGGCCTCATCCCCTCGTGGTCGGTGAGAAACTCCCGCATGAAGTGCGAGAAGACGTCGGTCATGGGGATGTCGCGGGGCTTTTTCCCCTTGGGAATGAACGTGTCGGTTTTGCTCACTCGCATGGAATTTTGCTCTCGAATAAAAAACCAGTTCGGCCGGGCCTCGATGATTTCATTTTTCCGCAGGCCCCCTTCAAAGCCGGCATGCACGACAAATCCGATCATCCGGGCTGTCGACCGATCCATCACTGCAGACGGGATGGTACGCCATTCGGTGAGGAAGGCGTCCCTCAGGTCCTCCTCGCAATAGAGGGGCGGTTCGTCGGGCATCATGGCGCTGCCTTTGGCCCCGTAATTTTTTTGTCCGAGGTCGATGTTCGCGCAGGGATTCGAGAGGAGCTTCTTTTTTTCGACAAGCAAGGAAAAGAATGACCGGATTGCCATGGCGTAGCCGAGCACGGTCGACGGCTTGCCCGCCGCGAGAACGGTCTTTTGCGGTGCACTTTCCCCGATTTTACTGACAACACCCACACTGCGGTTGTTGTCTGAGCCGGAATTGACTCTGCGTTTCCCTCGCGGCGATCAACCCGGCTCGCCTTCGCACCGGCCGCAGTACCGATGCGGTCGCTGGACTCAAAAAATCTCCAAACAGTCAACCGTCGAATCCTGCTCAAATGCAACAATGGCTGCCGCATGATTTCGCAGGAGCAGCTCCACCGCATTTGTGGGCTGGTTTCCGCATCTCAACCAGATCACTTTCGGAGGCGGTCCATAAAGCGCAGCCATGTCCGCGAAGTCCGAATCTTGCGAAACCATCACAAACCCGTTTGCTCCCGCATGCTGCCAGACGACCGTATCCTGCGCTTCTGCGAGACCGACGAGGCTCACTTGGGAAGATTCAGGAAAAATATCGACCAGCAGCCGACATAGCTTGAAACTCAGGTTCTGATCAAAAAACAGCTTCATGCCGCATGAACCAAGCGCCGCTCACGGTCTGCTGCATAGGCCAGACATGCGAGGATGTCCTCCTCCAGGAGCTCCGGATATTCCTCAATAATTTCTTGATGCGACATTCCTGCCGCGAGCCATCCTAGGACATCTTCCACGGCAATCCGCATGCGGCGAATACATGGGCGCCCGCCACGTTTTCCAGAATCAATCGTGATGATCTGTCGGTAATTCATACTGGAGGCCATGCTACCACCATCTCGATGTGTTCGCACGGGTTTCTTTGAGTTTTTCACGCGATGACCTTGTCCATCGCATCAACCCGAACTCCGAAGTTGGAGATAAAAATCGGGGTTAAAACGCCCCTCCCACGCCTGCGGCACTGGTAGTGGGATCCAACTTCGGCGAAGTTGGAATGGCCCATCGTAATCGTCGGATCCAGATC
>Ga0194058_10000158_pt1 | contig 29098 bp, 21 predicted proteins | sample SepL4417m_MetaG_FD_155490 | JGI IMG/M metagenome (GOLD analysis project Ga0194058, IMG submission 155490) | Anoxic zone freshwater microbial communities from boreal shield lake in IISD Experimental Lakes Area, Ontario, Canada - Sep2016-L442-17m | ecosystem: Environmental > Aquatic > Freshwater... | reverse complement strand
GTGCCACCAAGTACACGAAGGCCATATTCGTCCTTCTCGCCTCGCTTGCGCGGGTCGTCATCAACAAATCCGATTGGGCGAAGTCCGAGCTGTGGGTTGCGCGCGATTTCTCGGACGACTAGGCGCCCACCATCTCCGCCGCCAACAATCAGCACATCGCGAGAACCGCGGCTCGCTCGGACGCCGCGCAACCGTCGCTCGAAGAAGATATGAACGCTGATCCGCGCAAGCATCAGGAGGAAAAGCGCGAGCAGCAGGAACAGCGCCATAACCCCGGCTGGCACACCAACGGCAACGCGAGTTCCGCCCGCAGCAGCAATGACGACTGGGTGCAGCAGCGCAACCGAGCTCATCGTGATCACCGTTGCAATGACTACCCCTCGCAACAGTGCCTCGTAATCACGGCGGCTTGTAAAGCGAGTTTCGCGCCGGTAGACGCCGGAAAGGATCAGCACCAAGGATGTACCGCCAACAACCCAAGGGACCGTCACCTCCAATAGCTGCTCGTAGCGAATCGGTGTTCCCGCGTCGAAGCGGAGCCTGAAGGCGAGCAGGTAGGCAACACCGACAAGCACGGCGTCAACAGCTATTTGGGGAATAGCGTGACCGTGAACCGGCCATTTACGACGGGTACCGCTCATGCGGCCGATGCTATCCGCCCGCGATCTTTTCGGCGATTGGCGCAAGCATCAGCCCGAGAAACAGTTCCGGGTCGCGACGGACTCGCTCCGGCCGAACTCGGTCTGGATCACGAACCGGGATTGCCTGCTCGGGGTCGGTCAACTGGCCCAGTCGCCCCTCAGCCATCAGCTGCTCATCAACTGCGCCAAGTCGACCTGCGAACACAGTCCTGACCGGGGTCCCAAGTGCAACAGCCTCCCGGTTCATTGTTCCTCCAGCCGAAACGACTAGATCGGCATATGCAATCAGCGACTGCGCATCAACCGCTCCCTCCGGAACGGTCAGCCCATCTACCTGAGAGAGCTGTTCGCGCTGCTCTGGTGTCCGCGGAAGAACGACCGCCTGGTGATCAACGAGCCGCTCAAGTGCGAGCCCAAACAGATCATTTTCAAAGCGGTGATAGAGCGACACCTCGGGTGGAGTCCTGACGACGACGAACGGCCTGCTTATGTCAATCCCAAGCTCTTGCGGAACCAAAGGATTCGGCTCGAAGTCTGCAAGGTAGTACTCCTCCTTTAGCCCCGGGTATTGGATTAACCGATCGCCGACTCCGTAGCGATTGAAGCGTTCGGCTGGAATCGCATCCGGCACGACGACCGCGCTGGCGAGTCGGCAGTTGACCTGATGCTGGAGATTTGCCCACTCATAGTCAAAGGTCGTTGTAACCGGCAACCCCTGAAGCTTTGCCGCGACCGTAATGTCATTTGACCCATGACCGATGGCGATGTCGAATCGTCGGCCCTTAGACCACTTCCTAAGCGCAAGCGATCGTGAAACAAGTCCCGATGCTTTTGCCAAGCGTCCGCCGCCACGGTGATGGCCGATCACTTCGTGGTCGATCTCGAACCGTTCAAGCAGCCCAATCGTCTGCGCGAAGTCTCGCGCTGTTACTTCGACATCCCACCCCTTCGCCTGCAGCCGCTCAATCACAGGCCTTAGGACCAGTACATGCGGGCTGTTTGTCAGGTCAATCCAAGCTCGCATGTTCGCCTCTCAAGCAAGCCCGTCAATCACGGCACGGAGTGCCGCGACGACTTCGCCAGCCTGGGATTGCGTCAGCACAGGACTGATCGGCAGCGCGAGATTTGTCCGCGCCAGCTCATCAGTTGCTGGTAGGTCAACGCCCTGCGTCCACTCGCTCATTGCTGGCTGGCGGTGAACGGGTGTTCTGTAATAACCGCGAGCCTCGATTCCCAGATCAACTAAGCCAGCGGCGATTTCGTCAGCACGTTCGTGGCAAACGACGAAAAGGTGCCAAGCCGGTTGAGCTCCAGTCACCGTCTCGATTGGCTTTACTAGGTCGGCGAGGCCAGCCTCCAGGTAGTAGTCCGCCGCCGCCCGACGGCCCTCAGCCCAACTGCCAACCAGCGGCAACTCAACCCTGAGAATCGCCGCTTGAAGCTCATCCAACCTGCTGTTACGTCCAATTTCCTCGAAGGAGCGTTTGTCTCGCGAGCCATGGAAGCGCAGAGTGCGGGCTCGCTCAGCCACGGCTTGATCGTCGCTGACGATTGCCCCACCGTCGCCAAATGCCCCAAGGTTCTTTGACGGGAAGAACGAGAAGGTCGCCGCGCTGCCGAGTGATCCGGCTGGCCGACCATCGAGCGTTGCTCCCGCAGCCTGGGCGGCATCCTCCAATACGGGCAGGCCAAGCTCGGCAATCATCGGAATCGGCGCCGGATTACCAAACAGGTCAACCGCAATCACGGCCTTGGTCTTAGGCGTTAGTGCCGCCCTGACCGTTTCGGCGGTGACACAGCCGGTGTCTGGATCAACATCGCAGAAGACTGGTCGTGCGCCTGTTGGGGGGATCGCTTCGGCTGACGCAAAGAATGTGAACGAGGGAACTACGACATCGTCGCCTGGCCCGACTCCAAGCCCTCGCAGTGCTATTTCAAGTGCATCAGTGCCATTTGCCACACCGACCGCATGCTCTGCTCCACAGGCGCTGGCGAACTCCTCTTCGAAGGCTGAAACTTCAGGGCCGAGAATGAAGCGACCACCATCAACTACCCGCTCAATAGCCTCGCGGATCTGACCGCGGATCGGTTCAAGAGGGGTCGCTGTGTCAAAAAGTGGAACTGCCATCGTCTACTGCTCCACGGTAGAGCCGAACGCGGCGCATCGCCTCGGCAATTGACCTGAGTAATCTGTGCCGCGTGCCCGTGACACCAATTATCGCCTCGCTGACTGAGCCACTGATCCAGTTTGCCGTCAATGTTGTTGGCGACCTCGGGCTTGCAGGGATTTTCGGCCTGATGCTGCTCGAGAGCGCCTGTATTCCGATTCCGTCTGAAGCGACAATGCTGTTTGCCGGATTCGCGGTCGACAACGGCGACTACGCGCTCTGGGCGGCCGTCCTTGCCGGAACCGCCGGAAACGTTGTCGGTTCATGGATCGCATGGTGGATTGGCCGAGTTGGACGAATTGACCTGATTGAGAAGCACGGCGGCAAGATCGGCATACGCAAACACCACCTTGACCTCGCCGACCGCTGGTTTGAGCGTCACGGCGAAGCGACAGTGTTCTTCGCGCGGTTGCTGCCGATAGTGAGGACGTTCATCTCGCTACCAGCAGGGGTTGCGAGGATGCCATTCTGGCGCTTCACCATTTACACGGCCCTCGGCTGCCTGCCGTGGGTATTCGCTCTTACGTGGGCTGGCAAACAGGCTGGCAGCAACTGGACTGAGATCAAGGGCGCCCTCGAATATGTTGACTACGTTGTTGCCGCGGGGATAATCGCCACAGCAATCATCATCTTCTTCCGAGTACGTAGAAACCGGGCGGCTGGCGAAGGCAATACGCCCGACCCCGATGAGCTTGGCAGCTGAGGCTGAAGCCCCTAGGCCACGGCTGCGCGACGCGCTGCTGCTCGGCGTCATGCATGGGCCAGCTGAACTGCTGCCAATCTCATCCTCAGGCCACACGACTCTCGTCCCTTGGCTGCTTGGGCTTGAGTACTCGGAACTCAGCGCGTCTGATCGCAAACCGATTGAGATTGCGCTGCACGCGGGCACCGCTGCGGCACTGACCATCAGCCCACCGCCTTCGCCAATAACTACAGCTCGCGGCGCTCGCGGTGCGGCGCTAGCCGCAACCACACTGCTGCCAACATCGCTGATCGGCCTGGCCGCTCGCAAGTTCGTGCGCACTCGGCTCGGAACGCCGATGACCGTGGCGATCGGCCTAGTCGCTGGATCAGCTGCACTGATTGCCGCAGACCGCTCAAGCGGCAGCCGTCAAGCCGACTCTGAGACCCTCACTGACGCATTGCTACTCGGAGTAGCGCAATCGGCGGCACTTTGGCCAGGCGTCAGCCGCTCAACTTCAATGCTCTGTTCGGCGCGTGCGCTTGGGTTCGAAGCAGGAGACGCTGCACGAATCGCCCGCGCCGGCCTAATCCCAGCTGCCGCGGCAGCGACCACATTGGAAACGGTTGAAATCGCGCGCTCAGGCATCACCACTCAAGAAGCAGCGGTGATTGCGGTCGCAGCGGGATCATCATTCGCATCAACAATGCTTGCCCGACCGCTCGTCCGGGTGCTCGAATCCGGCGGGACACTAAAGCCATGGGCTGCTTGGCGATTGCTGGTGGCGGCCGCCACAATCCTGCGCATCCGCTCGCTCGGCAAAGATAGACCGCGATGAGTAACTCCTACGCCCGTTCCGGCGTTGATACCACCGACGCAGATGCTGGCGTTGAAGCGATCGTTTCCGTCCTCGGGCGGATAAATACCGGTGCGCCTTCAAGGGTCATCCCGCTGCCAGGCCACTTCGCTGCTGTCCTGCGGATCGCCGACGGTCTTGGCCTTGCCTTTTGTACCGATGGCGTTGGCTCGAAGCTGCTGGTTGCCGAACAGACCGGACGACTCGAAACCGTCGGAATTGACTGTGTTGCGATGAACGTCAACGACCTTGTTTGTGTCGGCGCCGAACCGATTGCGCTTGTTGACTACATCGCCGTCGAGGAATCGAACCCTGAGCGCCTCGCCGCGCTTGCAGAGGGATTGCGAGCCGGAGCTGAGTTGGCGGGAATTGAGATTCCTGGCGGAGAGCTCGCGCAGGTTCCTGAGCTGATTCGCGGCCACCCCTCCCCTAACGGATTTGACCTCTGCGCCTCAGCTATTGGCACCGTCGGACTCGATTCGATTATCGATGGCACGTCAATAGCGCCAGGCAACGCGATCATCGGCTTACCATCAAGCGGCCTCCATTCAAACGGGTTGACCCTTGCTCGCTCCGTACTGCTCGGAGAGGGAACACTTGACGAGAAACCTGACCTTCTAAATGGACAGAGCGTCGCTGATGTCCTGCTTGAACCAACCGAAATCTACGTGCGATCAGCGCTCGAGCTAATTCGCTCCGACATCGTGGTAACTGGCCTCTTCCACCTAACGGGCGGCGGCTTACTGAATCTGCTTCGGCTTGGCCGCGAGTCTGGCTATCGGATCGATTCGCCACTCCCAACGCAACCTGTTTTTGAACTTATTGCTTCGCGCGGCAACATCCCAGTTGAGGAGATGTACGAGGTTTTCAACATGGGCTGCGGCTTCGCTGTAACAGTCGCTGCCGAGGATGCTGATCGAGCGACCGCACTGCTCGCAGCACACCACGAAGGCACGCGCATAATCGGCGAAGTCACTCCCGAGGCAGGAACTGTCAGCGTCCCTAACTTGGGGATCACCGGCACCGCCGCGGGGCTCGCAGCGGTCTGAGGTAGTCGGTGAGCCTGAACGACGGAACGCTGATCGGCGGTCGCTATCGGCTTGAAACTAAGGTCGGAAGTGGCGGAATGTCAACCGTTCACCGGGCGCTTGACGAGAAGCTGAATCGGCCAGTTGCCGTCAAGCTAATGCACCGCACTTCGGCAGCAGATGCTGACCAGCTTGAACGCTTCAGGCGCGAGGCACGCGCGGTTGCCAACCTCAGTCACCCGCACCTTGTTGGCGTTATCGACGCTGGCGAGGACGACGGTCGACCATTCATCGTCTTCGAGTATGTAGCTGGCGAAACCCTCAAGGCTCGCATTGTTCGCAATGGGCGACTGGAGCTCGCCGAAGCTGTCGCCTATGCAATTGAGATCGCTCGTGGGCTTTCGGTTGCCCACCAGAACGGAATAGTCCACCGTGATGTCAAACCACAGAACGTCCTGATTGACGAGGACGGTCGTGCGAAGCTGACCGACTTTGGCATCGCTCGCAGTCTTGACGAGGATGGCCTGACCGCGGACGGGCGCGTGCTGGGGACTACCGACTATGTATCGCCCGAACAGGCGCTTGGGCAACCAACAGGCCCCCAATCGGACATCTACGCGCTGGGCGTAGTGCTGTTCGAGATGCTCACCGGTCAAGTTCCGTTCAAGGCAGAAAGTCCGGTTGGGGTAGCGATGTGCCACGTCCGCGACCCGATGCCGGACCTGCGGAGCCTGCGGCCTGACGCCTCAGCAACACTTGCCGCGATCGTTGACCGCTGCACTGCCAAAGAGCCTGCCGATCGATACCCCGACTGCACGAGTCTCGTCGCCGATCTTGAGCAGGCGCTCGCACTTGAGGCATCACGCGCTGGCGAGGCGACTGGCGAGGCGACAAGCGTACTGAGCACGTTGCCAGCGGCCAGCAAGGAGCGTCTGCCAAGACGAGTCTGGTCACCCCGTCGCAGGTACTTAATCGCCTTCTTGGCAGCTATTGCCGCTCTCGGTGTAATCGCTTTTGTCGCTACCAGCATTCAGCGCGGCACCGGCGTTCGTGGCACGACGCCGGTTGGGCTCCAGCAGGTTCCGCTTTCCGCGAATGCAGCGATTCCATACGACCCATTTGGCGATGGGGAGGAACACGGCGCTGAGAGCGCAAGGGTTCTTGACGGTGACCGGTCAACGAGCTGGGAGTCGGAGACCTACTACTCAGGCCTCCAAAAGCCGGGCGTAGGACTAATGATTGACGCGGCACCAAGCGTCAAGGCACGCGCAGTCGGACTCCATACCTCAACGCCTGGTTTCACTATCTCCGTTTGGGGAGCAAACGGCGCGCAGCCAGAGGGCAAAGTCTCCGGCGCTGGGCCGGCAGGTGGAACTCCCGCAGCTGGCCCGCCCGCTGGTTGGACAAGCCTCAGCGGTGAGTACAAGGCGACCACTCGGACCCTGATCAAGCTCAAATCGCCGCCGCAGGCCTACCGCTGGTACCTACTCTGGATCAATAGCCTCGCTCCGGGCGAGCGCACCGTCTCGCTCTCGGAAGTAACGCTGCTTCGTTAGAAGCTGTAGCCGGCTTCCCGTTCAAAGAGTGCAAGTGCGGTCCGGACAAGCTCGTCGAGCAGGTCCGGGTATGTAACACCGTCACTAGCGAATAACTGCGCAAAGACACTTGTTGAGGTGAACCCAGGTGCGGTGTTGATCTCATTAATCAGGATGCGATCGCCATCCACAAAGCAGTCAACACGCGCATAGCCGCTGCACCCCGTGGCCGCAAAGGCCTCCGCGGCCGTGCTGCGAACCGCTTCGCTCGTACCCTCATCAAGTTCGGCTGGAACGCGGAGCTGCATGCCACCAGCCTCGTACTTACGCTCATAGTCGTACCAATCGTCTGGGCCAGCTCCCGGCAGTGCAATCTCGCCTGGCGGGGAGGTGACTAGCTCGAAGGTTCCACTCTGGCTGAGCCGCTCGATAACCGAAACCTCAATCTCACGGCCTGGTGAGCTCTGCTCAACAATCACTCGCGGGTCGTAGGCTAGGGCAGCTGCGATTGCCTCACCAAGCTTCACGGCTGAATCAACACGACTGATACCAACCGAAGAGCCCAGCCTCGCTGGCTTAACCCACACCGGCCAGCCAATCGCCGCGATCTTCTGCTCCAAGTCATCTCGCCCTGATGACCAGTCGGAGTCTGTTACCTGAACCGACGCAACCTGATCGAAGCCAGCGACAGTAAGCAGCTGCTTAGTCCTCAATTTGTCATTACAGAGCGCCGAGGCGAATACGCCTGATCCGACATACGGCACGCCAAGTGCCTCAAGCAAGCCCTGGGCGATCCCATCCTCTCCGAACGGTCCGTGCAGCACCGGGAACGCGATGTCAAAGCCACCGATGCCTGTCCCCGGGGTGAGAGTCAATGCCTGACCGTCCTGCCGCCAGACCCCTTTGCGATCAACCTCAATCAACGTCGGTTGATGCCCTGCTTCAGCTAGGCCTGCGACAACCGCCGCTCCCGAAGCCAACGAAACATCATGTTCCGATGAGCGCCCACCGGCAAGGACGGCTACCGAGAGCCCGCCCATCAGGGAAGCGGCGCCCAGACTGTGATCGAGATTGTCGTGCCGCTTGCGACCTTGTTTCCGCCAATTGGATCCTGGCTGAAAACCGTGTCCTGATTTGTTGCGTCAGAGGGAGTTTTGTCAGGGTTGGTCTTGACGTTGAAGCCCGCGGCTTGAATCGCCTTGATCGCGTCGGCACGGGGCTGGCCAACTACATCGGGCACCGCGACCGTGGCTGGCGCAGCTGCGACGACCAGTGAGACGGTGCTGCCCTTAGCCACCGATTCGCCGCCGCTCGGCGTCTGCCCTAGAACTTCGCCTTCCGGCGCCGTTGTGGATGGCTGCTTTGTTGTCACAACAACAAACCCGGCAGCCTGCAACTGACTTCTAGCGTCATCAATAGGGCTACCAACCACGTTCGGCACGGAGACCTTTTCAACGCCGTTCGAAACGATGAGCGTTACCTGGCTGCCCGCGTCAACCGAGATTCCCCCGACGGGATCGGTTGCGATCGCCGTCCCTGCAGGAATCGTCGGATCCGCCTTCATACGAATCACGACCTTGAAGCCAGCCTTCTTGAGCAATGCCTCAGCTTCAGCCTGCTTGAGCCCATCAACAGATGGAATCTGGGTAGTGCCTGGTCCGTCGGAGACCACCAAGGTCACAGAAGTTCCATCACCGACTTTCGCGTAGGCGAGTGGGTTCTGGCCAATTACGACGTCGCGCGGCTTATCGCTCTGTACTCGCTGAATTGACGGCGACTGCTTGAAGCCCGCGTTGGCTATCGAGGTTGTGGCCAGCTGAAGCTTCTTGCCTACAACCAGTGGCATCGTTACCTGCGGCTGCTTCGGTGAGAAGACATCGGTAAAGGCAAACAGACCGCCAACTATCAGCAGCGAAACACCTGCAACAGCGGCTGCTATCCACCAGCGCTTGCGCCTTGCGGCCGCAGGGTCAACTGGCGGCTCTCCGTCAGGCGGGACGGTGCCCGTAGCCGCGGCCGCAGCAGCGGCTGTGCCGGCCGCAACGGCGCCTGCCGTTGGGATCGCAAATGCGACCGTAGCCGAGGTTGCAGCACCATCTTGAAGTCTCAGGACTACCGCATCAAGGCCAGCTATGAACGCCGCCGCATCAGCTGGCCTGTCGGCTTCTGACTTGCGAAGCGCCCAGAGATCGAGCGCCTCAAGATCTGCGGGAATGCCAGGCTGAAGTGCACTTGGCGGCTGCGGCTCCTGCGAGATCTGCTTAACAGCTATGGCAACTGGCGACTCAGCATCAAACGGCAGCTGCCCGGTCAGCATCTCGTAGAGAACGACTCCAACGGAATAGATATCTGAGGCCGGCCCAACCTCACGACCCTCAGCCTGCTCGGGTGACACGTAGTGCGCCGACCCCATGATTGAGCCAACCTCTGTAATACCTGAGGCGCCTGCTCGGGCAATCCCAAAGTCAGTCACCTTTACGCGATCAGCTGCATCAACCATCACATTTTGGGGCTTAAGATCACGGTGAATAACGCCTCCCGCATGAGCGAAACTCGCCGCCTCCATGATCTGCTTTGCGATCCCAGCCGCACGCAGCGGATCGAGTGGAGCCTCAGCGAGGATTAAATCCTTGAGCGTGCGACCGTCGAGGTACTCCATGGAAATGTATGTCGTCCCGTCAGCCTCGCCACGGTCATATATCGAGACGATGTTCGGATGCGTTAGACCTGCGGCCGCCTGTGCCTCGCGCCGGAAGCGCTCAACAAACTGCGGGTCACCGGCAAACCTGCGGTGCAGCACCTTGAGGGCAACATTGCGTCCGAGCTGACGATCCTCCGCCAGATAGACATCGCCCATTCCGCCCGAACCAAGCGGTCGGACGATCCGATAGCGGTTGGCAACCTCTGTTCCTGGAGTCAGTTCACTCATCAATTCCTCATTGTCGCGCAAATGGCAGTTGTCATCTCAACAGAGCCTCAAGAACATCTCGCGCAATCGGCGCGGCGACCGTCCCGCCAAAGCCACCGAAGCTGCGCTCAACTGTGACTGCGATTGCAACCTGGGGGTTATCTGCTGGAGCAAAAGCGATAAACCACGGCTGCGTCAGGTTCTGAGTTGGATCGATCTGAGCGGTACCGGTCTTACCCGCGACGCTTACGCCGTCAAGCGACGCAGCTGTTCCCGTGCCCTCGTCAACAACGCGCTGCATCATCAGATTCACTTCAGCGGCAGTCTTCTCCGACATCACCCGGCTCTGCTCGGCAGGTGCGATCCGTTGCATGGTGCGACCATCCTGGTCGAGAATTCGATCGGCGATCCTTGGCTTCATAAGCACACCCTTGTTGGCCACCGCAGCTGCAACTTCAGCCATCTGCAGTGGCGTAACGACGAGCTTGTCCTGACCGATTCCCAACCGTGCTACATCAATCCGATCGTCCGTTGGTGAGATTCCACTACCAGCTATTTTCGCGCCGGACGAGGTCATCTGGCGTGACGGGTAGTCAAGCTGCGGCAAGCTTCCGAACCCGAATCTACGCATGTACTTTGCGATCGTCGGCCGACCAACATCAACGGCAACATTCGCCCATGCGGTATTGACGGAGTTTGTTAGCGCCGTAGTCAGGTCAACCGGGCCGTAGTTGATTCCATCATCGTTGTTGAGCGGAGTCGAAGAAAAGTCTTGGGGGCTCGAGCCATCAACAGTCGATTGAGGCGTGTACTTACCACTATCGATCGCAGCTACAGCCGTTACTACCTTGAAGGTCGATCCTGGTGGGTACTGCCCCTGCGTCGCCCGATTAAGCAGTGGCGAGCCAGGCGCCGTTCGGGCCGCATTTAAGTCACTCGGCAGAAAGTCGGGCACACTTGCCATCACTCGAACTGCGCCAGTTCGTGGATCAAGCGCCACAACTGAACCGGGCCGGCCAGCAAGATCCCTGACTGCAACCGCTTGGGCAACGCTGTCAAGGTGAGTTTGGACTGAATTGCCGGTGTGTCGTTTTCCTGTCAAGCGACCGATTGCAGTTGAAATTGAGTCGCTCTTGCCAAGCAGGGCGTCGCGTCGATAAAGCTCCGTACCGGTATCCGGAATGCCTCTCGCCGGGAACGACCAGCCGACTGTTTGTACGAACAAAGGACCGGTTGGATAGACCCGCCTGAAGGTTCCGGCAGCCGCCTTAACCGACTTTGCCAGCACAGTCTTTCCGTCGGAGGCAAGAATCTGGCCGCGATCAACACGCAGCTCTTCGAGCAGTGCTCGACGGTTGAAGGGTTCAGCACGCAATTGTGGCGCTTCGAAATAAGTCCAACGCGAAGTGAACGCAACTAGAACCGCGAAGAGGACCACGAACAGGGCAAACAGCCGTGTGATTGGGCGCGTCACGCTGGACGCCTAGCGCGATCAGAGACAAGCAACAGCAGGGCGGTCAGCACGAAGTTGGCTACAAGTGACGAACCGCCATAAGAGATGAACGGCAGCGTGACGCCCGTAAGTGGAATTACTCGCGTTACACCACCAACAATCACGAAGACCTGCAATGCAAATACCGACGTGAGGCCAGCTGCCAACAACGTTGAGAAGGAATCGCGGGCCAGAGTCGCGATCTTGAAGCCGCGGGCGACGAACAGCAGGTAACAAACGAGGACGCCGCAGGCACCAACAAGTCCCAGCTCATTTGTAATCACCGCATAGATCAGGTCGGTCTGAGGTGCGGGAACGAGCGTTCCACCCCCAGGTAACGCGAGAATCGATGCGCCCAAACCCTGTCCCAGCAACCCTCCATCAGCCTGAGCAAAGAGCGACTGTGCCAGCTGGTAGCTACCGCCAGGCTTGGCGTAGAGAGCGGGATTGAGGGGATCTATCCAGGCCTCGACACGGTCATGAACGTGTCCAACCTGGCTTGCGAGAAGGTAGGCGCCAAGCGCAAAGAGCAGCAGTCCAACAACTGGATAGGTGAGGCGATCGGTCGCTACATAGAGAACAGCGAGGAATCCGCCAAAGAACATCAGCGAAGAGCCAAGATCACGGATAAAGATCAGCATCAACATCGCCACTCCCCAAATCAGAAGCAGCGGCCCAAGGTGCTTAAGCCGTGGGATCGTGATGCCGAGGAAGCTGCGCGCCCCTTGAACCAGTACCTGCCGCGTATCGCGCAGATAGCTGGCGAGGAAGATGACGATCCCGATCTTTGCGAATTCGGTTGGTTGGAAGACAATTCCACCCGGCAGACGAACACCAAGATAGGCTCCGTTGACCTGCTCGCCGATCCCCGGAACCCGGGGCAGCAAAAGCAGTGCCAGTGAAGCGGCCGCGATCGTGTACCGGTAACGCTCAAGCTTGCGGTAATCGTGCAGAAAGATAATCGTCGCCGCGAAGCAGATCAGAGCGATGACAAACCACTGCCCCTGTTGGCGCGCCAGCTGTTCATCAATTCTGTAGATAACGACCAGTCCGATTGACGACAGCACCGCAACGAGCGGAAAGACATAGGGATCGGCATTCGGCAGTGTTAACCGGATTACGACGTGGCCAGCTAGGCAGAGCCCAAGGAAAACCGCCGCATAGCTAAGCGAAAGATCGCTAAGCCGCGCCTGCTGCTGAATGAAGACAGCGGCGAAGCCTCCAGCTAAGAGCAGTGATGCCGGAATCAGGGCGAAAAGCTCCCGGTTGCGGGGCTTCACCTGCGAAGGTCTCCCCGCTCAAGGCTGACAGCCAAGTCGCTGATGTCACGCTTGCTTCTGAGGCGATGATCGAGCAGAGCCTTGCGCTGTGCGGGACTCAGCGATGAAGCTGGCACACCGCTTGCGAACCACTCGTCATACAAGTCAATCCCACCGGGCAACTCATAGGGAAGGCCTTGGTAGACGGTTAGAGCTCCGGCAGAGTTAGTGCCGAGGAAGAAGACTCCGCGCGATGCTCGCCAGGCGCCCGCAGCAAGCAACAACAGGATGATGCTGACGGCAGCAATCGCGGCAAGCCCCCTGCGGTTGCCGCGGCGCTGGGCTACTGCCGCGCCTCCAGTCTTGCCGCGCGAACCAACCGTCATCGACGGTGCCAGCGAGGCAGCTCCGCTTCCGACCTTGAAAAGAACAACCGTGATGTTGTCACGGCCACCGGCTTCATTCGCCTTGCGAATCAATGTGCGGGCAGCACCATTCAGCGAACGGTTCTCGTCAAGAGCATTCTCAATCTCAGGCTCACTGACCATTCCGGTCAGCCCATCGCTACAAAGCAGGAGAACATCGCCGTTCAGTAGGTCAAAGTTAGCCGTATCAACTTCTACCTGTGGCTCTGGTCCGAGCGCTCGAGTGATAATTGACCGCTGCGGATGAACAGCAGCTTCCTCCTCGGTCAACTGCCCCTGCCGGACCAGTTCGTCGACGAGCGTGTGGTCCTCTGTCAACCGCTCGATCCGACCATCGCGGAACCGATAAGCGCGCGAATCACCGACATGGGCAATCACAACCTGATCGCCTTCGATCATGGCTGCAGTCAGCGTTGTGCCCATCCCCTGACGGGATTGGTCAACCTGAGCCTGTTCGTGAATGCGCTGATTAGCAACCCTGACAACTTCGGCTAGCCGGTCGCTCGTCTGGCCTCCAGAGGGAAGTCCGGCAGCGAAAGTCTCGACTGCAAGTCGCGAGGCAACCTCTCCTGCGCTGGCTCCCCCCATGCCATCGGCAACCACAAATAGCGGCGGTCTAGCTAGGAACGAATCCTCATTGGCCGGCCTGACTCGACCCGTATCGGAGCGTTGAGCATGCTCAACGATTCGTAGCGTCATGGCTCAAACCTGAACTCACTGTCGCCAATCCGGATTCGGTCACCGGCGTGAAGCGGCGTTGGACCTTCGAGTGGGTGGTCGTTCAACCATGTCCCGTTTGTTGATCCAAGATCCTCAACGATTAGCGCGCCACCCTCGCGCACTACGCGGGCGTGGCGGCTGGAAGCAAACCTGTCGTCGAGCCGGATATCTACATCTCCTCGCCCAAGAGTTGCCGCGCTACCGATCTCGTAACTCCAACCACTCTCGTGTCCAGGCGCCTCAACAACAACGAGTCGCGCATCATCGCCGGCAGCCGGGAGCGAAATCGAGTCGACCGCAGCGTGGAGGCCGGTCGCATCAGGGTCACCAATCGCTGCCGGAGCCCCGCTGCGCGAAACATCGCGAAGTGCGCTGGTTGCCACCCAGAGCAGGAATAGGTAGAGAACCACGAGGAATCCAACCTGCAATGCAAGCGAGACTGGCTCAAGCACGGTTTCCACCCTGTTCGTAGCTGAGCTCGGTTCGGCCGAGCGAAACAACATCGCCGGGGCTCAGAAGGCACTGTCCTGAGATCCGTGTTCCGTTAACAGAAACCCCGTTTGTCGAGCCAAGGTCTTCGACCGCCCAACCGCCGGCCGCCGGACGAACCGCCGCGTGTCGTCGCGAGGCATTTGTGTCTTCAAGCACAACATCGCAGCTGCGACTCCTTCCCAGCACTATCCCTGAGCCGGTCAGCTCAATGCGCTGTCCGGCAGCAACAAGTGCCGCGCTGGCCGGCCCAACAACCGCCGGTTGTGCGACCTGTTCAGCTGCGGCTGAGACTGGCAGTGGTGCTGGCACGGCTGGTGCAGGCGCTGAGGGTTCAGGGCGTTCCCTGCGTGGCTCACGCTTTCTGTCAGAGCCTGGCGACGGGCGATTTGCCAACGCCCCTCGGTCAAGCTCTTCAACCTTGATTCCAAACTCACCAAGGCCAAGCCGCTCATCGGTCACGAAGCTGATGCGGGGACGCTCAATCAACACAAGCCGCTCACTGCGCGCATGCTCAAGTAGGTATGCCGACAACTCAGCGATCATCTCCTGCTCGGCTCCCGCAAATCGCTCTCGGTCTTCTAGACCGAGGTAGACCTCGTAGCCACTCGGCACGTAGACGCGTGAAACCGAGGGCGTTCGGTGCTGGTCCATTTCTCGCGCGAGCCGACGCGCGATTTCGACCGGTCGTACCTCTGACCTGAAGGCGCGCGAGAACGTCCCCTCGACGAGGCCGGCGATCTTGCTTTCGAGGCTTCGCAGGACGCTCATCAGTGATGGCCAGACGGCTTACTCATCCTACGAGGTCTCGCCGCTATAGCCGCGGGCCATTTCCGAATTGCCCCGCCAGCCGCGGGTTGCAACCACTAAGGCGGCCCCAGCGAGCGCCCCAGCGAGCGCCCCTCTGGCAACTCCACCCGAAACCGCTGCGGTAGCAAAACCGGTCGCTAACGCCCATCCAGCGGCCGCTAGCGCGTCAATAACCGCTGATCGACCACGGACGATAAGCGGAAGAACAACTGCCGCTACAGCCCAAACTCCCGCCACAGCCAGCGTTGATCCCGATACCAGCGGAATAACAGCATCATCGAACGCGAGCTGCGGATTGTCTCGCCAGAGCGCCTCACTACCGGCGCCAGGTCCATCGCTAAGTAGTGAGCGTCCGACTAGCAACTCCGCACACCCAATCTGCCAAGCTCCGATCGCACCCGCCGCCGCTCGCGCAGGGATTGTTCGGCCAAAGGACGCAACTGCCGGCCAGCCGCCCGCAAAGCCAGGTACTCCCAGCAGCGGCGCCAGCCAAGTTGCCGACCACCACTCGGGACTGCGCCAGAGCAATATAGGGCTGGGAAGCAGCGCAACGCTGAGAACAACAGCCGTGCCGGACTCTCCAGTTACAGCTAGGCAGACGACTGAGGCAAGCGCGGCCATTAGCCAGCCGAGTCGTGGAAGCAGGCCAACAAGCAGTCCAGCGCCCGCTGCCAAAATCCATTTCTGTGAAGCAATCTCGGTCGGCGCGAGCACAGCCGACCAGCCAAACGTCAATGCTGCAGCAGCAACAGCAGCCATCAGCCGATCCCGCCACCAGCTGCCAGGCGCGCTGATTGGGCTCGAGTCCGTGATCCGGGCGGGCTGCTCCGAATCGATCCTTGAGCGCGCAAGAGTCTGTGGCGCTAAACCATCCTCTTGCCGTTCAACCGGATGATTCGTCTGCCTTCGGCTAATTCGGATTGATGTCTTTGAACGAGATCGGCGGCGCACGGCCGGAGCAATGCTGCCCGGATCATCATCGAGCTCGGCAACGCAGGCACTTAGCGCCCTGCCTAAATCAGCAAGCGAGCCGCGGTCACGTGGATCCTCCTCAAGCGCATCGTCGACAGCCTCAATTAGCTCCGCCGGAAGGTCGGCGCGCTCCTCGCTCAGTGAGCAGGGCGAGCCCTCTCCAAGATTCCGTGCGGTCTCCGCTGGCGTCGCGCCTCGAATCGGGTTCTGACCTGCGAATCCCTCATAGACGATCAATGCAAGTGCCCAAAGATCTGCTTCGGGGCCAGCTGCCCTGCCTGCGGCCTGCTCGGGTGCCATGTAGGCGAGTGTTCCAACAATGTCACCTGTGCGCGTCAGGGAGGATTCGCCCGCCAGCAGAGCGATCCCAAAGTCAGCCAATTTGACAATCCCCGCCTCTGAACGGGGGGCATCCGGAATAAGAATGTTGCCTGGCTTGACATCGCGGTGAACAACTCCATGGCCATGCGCGTGGTCGATCGCACCAGCGAGAGCAGCGCCTATTCGGGCTACGTCCCGATCGGAGCATTCGCCATCCGCAAACAGCTGAGCAAGCGTTGCACCTCGAACAAACTCGGAAACGATGTAAGTGTGTGTCGAGTCGGCCGCAGCCTCATGCAGTGTCACGACTCCGGGGTGCGCGAGTCGAGCCGCTGCCTTGATCTCTCGCTCAGCGCGCTCACCAGCCAGCTCCGATGGAATCGCTTTGACCGCAACCTCCCGATCGAGCCGTTCATCAACGGCGCGCCAGACCGTGCCGAAAGCTCCCGAGCCAATTGCTTCCTCGAGCCGGTAGCGACCCATAACGACCGCAGTCGGGGGTGGCGCAGGTTCCCGTGTTCGGGCCATTCGGCCTATCTTCGCCAGCAATTGGCCAGAACCTGCCCGTTAGGGACGCTTAATTGCGCGAATTTCGCGATGCGTAGCCTCCAATCGCCGCCTGAGTGGGCATACTTACAGTCCGCGAGTCCAATAAACACGCGAATTCGACTATGTCGTTCTTCGACGACGAACCAACAGACACCGGCATCCCCGAAAGAGATCGGGATTTAACCTCTGGCACCAGCCAAGGAGGCGGTCAGTCCGTGGTCACTCGCAGACTGATCGCGGCAGGCATTGGTGCAGTCGTCTTGATTGTTCTGGCGGTACTCATCAAGGGCTGTCTCGATGATCGGAGTTCGACCCAGCTGAAAGAGTTCAACACCAAGACCTCACAGCTGATCACTGACTCTGACAGTCAGGTAAGCGTTCCCTTCTTCAAGGAGCTTCAGGGAGCCGCCTCCAAGCCACCGACCGACCTCCAGGACAAAGTCAATCAGCTTGGAATCGTTGCCAGCGAAGAGGTCAAGCAGGCTGAAAAGCTTGAAGCGCCAGATGAGCTCAAGGCCGCGCAGGCAAGTCTCGTCCAGACAATGAAACTCCGTCGCGACGGCGTACAGTCGATCGCCAAGGATCTCCAAACAGCCGTATCAAGGAATGCTGGTGATAGCCAGCGAGCTGTTACTGCGATCGCCGGGCAGATGCGCGCCTTTGACGCCTCCGACGTGCTCTACACGCTCTATGTCGCACCAGCAATCGCCAAGGCACTTGACGACGCTGGGATAGCCGTCGGTGCAGGTGGCGAACAGATCGCCCAGACCCACTTCCTCCCGGACATCAAGTGGCTTGATCCTTCGTATGTATCGTCGCAGCTGACGGGCACTTCGAGCGCATCCGGCACCGCTACACCGGGCACTCATGGGCATGTCCTTGACAGCGTCTCGGCCGGTGGTCAACAGTTGACAACCGACGCAGATAACAGCGTCCCGGGAAGCCCGCCGCCAGCATTCGCAGTTACTTTCACCAATGGTGGCTCCGTTGACGAGTCAAATGTGACAATCACCGTCAAGGTTGAGGGCGGTCCGAATCCGATCACCGCAACGAAAGTTGTTGCTCGCACAACTGCCGGGCAACAGCAAACCGTTCAGGTACCACTCGCGAGCGCCCCGCCGATTGGCCAGCCAGTCACTGTGACGGTAACCGTAGGTGTTGTAGCCGGCGAATCGAACGGCGACAACAACACACAGAGCTTCAACGTCACCTTCTCCTGAGCCACCTGCGGTGAGTCTCCGGATCGCATGTCTTGGCCCCGAGGGGACAGTCAGCCATGAGGCGCTCCTAACTGTCGCCGACGCCCAAGAGGTTGAGGTAATGCTCGAGCCGTCAATCCATCGAGCGGTTTCCTCAGTCAGAGCGGGCGAGTCAGATTTCGCGCTTGTACCACTCGAAAACTCGTTGGAGGGCGGTGTCGCTGAAACACTCGACGAGCTCCTCGCTGGCGCCGGCGTACTTCCGATTGCCGGCGAGCTCCTGCACCCTGTTCGCCACAATCTGATCGCTACTACTCAGCTTCCCCTCAATTCAATCACTGCCGTTCACTCGAAGCCCGAGGCGTTAGCCCAGTGCTCCCACTTCCTTCGCGAGAGACTGCCCGGCGCCCGCAAAGTCGCCGCAGCATCCACATCCGACGCAGTCAGGTCTCTATCCGCCAGCAACGAGCCGATAGCTGCGATTGGGACGCACCTAGCTGCCGATATTTACGGAGCAGTAATCCTTGAGGAAGATGTAGGCCGGCCGGACAACCTGACCCGATTCATTTGGTTGGCCGCCGAGCAAAGCGAGGCGCTGCCACCAGGCTGCGACCCAGCGCAGCCGATGCGAACCTCAATTATTTTTTGGGGATCAGGCACGAATGAGCCTGGTTGGCTAGTCGACTGCCTCGCAGAGTTCGGGGATCGAGGAGTCAACCTGACACGGATTGAGTCTCGCCCAAGACGTGATGGACTTGGTAGCTACGTCTTCTTTGCGGACCTTGAAGGATCTGCTGATTCACCCCAAGTATCTGATGCACTTGCCGGGCTTCGAACCCGTACAGACGAGCTCCGCCTGCTCGGGAGCTACCCGTCTTCGCCACGCCCTACGGCTAGCTGACCTTCCCGATCTAGAAGAAAAGAGGGGGCGCCTTTCGACGCCCCCTCACTCACATCTCGGCTATCACGGCCGCTCGCTTTAACTCTGCCGGTGGGACTAACCCCAGCTTGGCTGAGCGGCGGGTGTCACGGTTGGATTCCACCGTGTGGAGCCGTTGCCACGATCAGCGGCCGGACACCTCCAGAGTCCCTTCACTACTTGAACTTGACACTTTTAGGACCACCTCCTTTCTCTGGTACGCGCAGAGTAGCGGAGAGGCCGGAAGATCAACGCAACTTCAAATAGGTTGCCTGCAAGACCACCGAAGTGGCCACTCAGCTGTCGTCAGCGTCAACTTCCTCAGCTGAGTCGTCAGCATCCGTATCCACCTCTGGCTCAGTGTCCTCGCCGCCTGGAGAAACACCAACGATCTCCTCGTCACCTGGCTCGAGCTCACCTTGCGCATCAGACTCCTTGGCAGCCTCTTCGGCTATCAAGGCGATTGCGGCGACCGTATCGTCGTCGCGAATGTTCATAACTCGAACGCCCTGCGTTGACCGGCCCTGGCGGCTGATTCCGCGGACTCCAGTCCGCTGAATCAAACCACTCTGCGATACGAAGACGAGCTCCTGGTGCTCGCGAACGACAAGAGCTCCGGCGAGTCCGCCGCGCCCCTCAGTCAACTTGATTGTGCGAACGCCCATAGCTCCACGCTTCGTCTCGCGGTACTGGTCGATCGGGGTTCGCTTTCCGTAACCATTCTCGGTGACAACTAGGAGTTCGCGCCCGGGCTCTGCGACATCCATGGCTAGTACTTCGTTGTCCTTCTGGGTGACATTCATCCCTCGCACGCCGCTTGTTCCGCGGCCCATTGAGCGGACTCCCGACTCGTTGAAGCGGACCGCCATGCCAGCCTTCGAGATCAGCAGCATCTCGTCCTCGCCCGATGTTCTCCGTACCTCGACCAGCTCGTCATCTGGGCGGATCTTGATCGCGATGATCCCATCGGCCTTAATCGGAGTGTTGTAGGCGAGGAACTCAGTCTTCTTAACCATTCCCTTGCGGGTTGCGAACACGAGGTACTTACCTTCGGTGAAGTCACGGGTTGAGAGAACCGACTTGACTGTCTCGCCCTCCCTAAGCGGAAGGATGTTTACGAGCGCGCGACCCTTTGAGGTCCTCGCACCTTCCGGAAGCTCGTAAACCTTGGTTCGATAAACCTTGCCGCGATTGGTGAAGAACAGCAGGTAGTCGTGGGTTGAACAGACGAATAGATGCTGGATCCAATCGCCCTCCTTTGTACCCATGCCCGCAACACCAACACCGCCTCGCTTCTGCCGACGATAGGTATCAAGCGGAACCGTCTTGATGTAACCGCTCGCTGTGATCGAAACGACCATCTGCCTGTTCTGGATTAGATCCTCGATGTCGAGGTCATCTTCAGATGGAGTGATGTCCGTACGGCGATCGTCGCCGTACGTCTCAGCGATCTCGGCGAGTTCCTCCTTGATCATGCTGAGGACCATCGCCTCCGAGCCAAGAATCGTCCGCAGTTCGCCGATTCGCTCCATGATGTCCGCGTGCTCGCCACGAATCTTGTCTGACTCAAGCGCTGTCAGTCGCTGAAGTCGCAGGTCAAGAATCGCCTGGGCTTGCACACGAGTCAGATCGAAGCCGGTGATCAGCCCTTCACGCGCGACATCCGGGTCCGAGGATGCCCTGATCGTTTCAATCACATCATCAAGCCGATCGAGCGCTACGAGCAACCCCTCGAGGATGTGTGCTCGGGCCTCCTTCTGCCGCAGCTCAAACTTGACGCGGCGGACGACAACTTCACGCTGGTGATCAACGTAATGACCGATAATTTCCCTAAGCGAAAGCGTCTTCGGGACGTTGTCGACAAGCGCAACCATGTTGATGCCGAAGGTGTTCTGCATCGGCGTGTGCTTGTAGAGCTTGTTGAGAACAACACGCGGATTAGCGTCACGCTTAAGTTCAATCACCAAGCGCATTCCTTGGCGGTCGGACTCGTCACGCACATCGCTGATCTCGGGGATCTTCTTGTCAGAAACTAGCTCGGCGATCTTGACGATTAGGCCTCCGTCGCCACCCTTACGCACCTGGTATGGAAGCTCGCTAACAATGATTGCCTCGCGGTTCTGACCAATTGGTTCAATCCCGGCCCGCGCCTGGATCCGAACCCGCCCTCGCCCTGTTTCGTATGCCTCACGAATACCGGTAATGCCAAGAATCGTCCCTGCTGTCGGGAAGTCAGGCCCACTGATATGTGCCATCAAGCCATCAACGGTGATCGAAGGATCGTCGATGTAAGCGATTGTCGCCCCAATTACTTCACGCAGATTGTGGGGCGGGATGTTCGTCGCCATTCCGACAGCGATTCCTGACGACCCATTGACAAGCAGGTTCGGGAACCGGGCCGGCAGAACGAGTGGCTCTTGGCGCGATGAGTCGTAGGTGGCAGCGAAGTCAACGGTGTCGGAGTCAAGGTCACGGAGCAGCTCAGTAGCGAGCTTTTCTAGCCGCGCCTCGGTGTACCGCATTGCGGCTGCCGAGTAACCGTCGACATTTCCGAAGTTACCCTGACCATCAACGAGCGGCTGCCGCATCGAGAAGTCTTGGGCGAGACGAACCAGCGTGTCGTAGATTGCGCTGTCGCCGTGTGGGTGGTACTTGCCCATTACCTCTCCGACGATCAGGGCGCTCTTCACGTAACGACGGTTAGGCTGGAGGCCAAGTTCATTCATCACATAGATGACGCGCCGATGGACCGGCTTAAGGCCATCGCGGACATCTGGCAGCGCCCGGCCGACGATCACGGACATCGCGTAATCGAGATACGCGGCGCGCATCTCCTCTTCGATTGGACGCAACTCGATGTTGCCGCCGCTCAGTTGATCAACACCCATACCGATCTCCTAGACGTCGAGGTTTGCCACAAGTCGGGCGTTGTCTTCGATGAACTTGCGGCGGTGCTCAACCACATCGCCCATCAGCATGGAAAAGATTCTTGAGGCATCAACCGCATCCTCAAGTGTTACCTGCATGAGTGTGCGAGTTTCCGGATCCATTGTTGTGTCGCGCAATTGATCAGGGTTCATTTCGCCAAGGCCCTTGAACCGTGAAATTTCAATCCCCTTCTGGGCGATCTCCATCACCTTTTCGCGAAGCTCACCGTGCGACTCAGCCTCCTCTTGAACATCTCCAAGGCTGACTGCATACGGTGGCGATCCAAACGTACTTTGAAGCTTTGAGAGAACCTCGGAAAGCTTGCGGTATTCAGTTGATGCAAACAGGCCGATTGGAACGCTGGTTGTGCGCGTCAATCCGGTCGACCGCTCGGTGGCAACCACCTGAACCGCAGCAGGGTCCTCGTTTCCAAGTTTGATCTCCCACGGACGATCCTCGGGAGTGTCAGCGTTGAGAACCGCGATTAGAGACTTCGCATCCTTAACTCCCTCATCGAAGATGTGGGTACTAGCGAGTAGGTTCGCCACCTCAACACCAAAGTCGGAGCGCAACCTCGCTGTCCAAGCCTCGTTCTCGCGGAGCAGCTTCGAGAGCGTCGCCCAGCGGGCATCGGTCAACTTGACCGACTTGCCGCCCGATCCCTCAACAACAAAGCGCTCAAGCTTGTCTTGCAGAAGAACCTCCTCGAGCTCTGAATCAAGCTCGATGTAACGCTCCTGACGACCCATCTTGATCTTATAAAGCGGTGGTTTGGCGATGTAGACGTAACCGGCATCGATCAGCGGCTGCATCTGACGGAAGAGCAGCGTCAACGCGAGGGTGCGAATGTGGGCTCCATCAACATCGGCATCGGTCATCAAAACAATCTTGTGGTACCGAGCATTCTCGAGGTTGAACTCCTCGCCGATCCCGGTTCCAATCGCCTGGATTAGAGCCTGAATTTCATTGTTCTGAAGGATCTTGTCAATCCTGCTCTTCTCGACATTGAGAATTTTTCCGCGCAGCGGCAGAATCGCTTGTGTGTGCCTGTCTCGAGCACTAACGGCCGAACCACCAGCTGAATCACCCTCGACGATAAATATCTCGGCTAGAGCCGGGTCCTTGACGGCGCAGTCGGCAAGCTTCCCGGGCAGCGTTCCTGATTCAAGTGCTGACTTTCTGCGGGTCAGGTCACGAGCCTTGCGGGCAGCCTCCCTAGCGCGTGAGGCAGCAAGTGACTTATTGACGATTGCCTTTGCCTCTGAAGGATGCTCTTCAAGGAACTCGGCCAACCCCTGGTTGACGATCTTCTCTACGAAGCCCTGCATTCCAGGGTTTCCAAGCTTGGTTTTGGTCTGACCCTCAAACTGGGGATCGCTGAGTTTCACGGACACAACAGCGGTTAACCCTTCGCGTACATCCTCCCCCGAAAGGTTGTCGTCCTTCTCCTTGAGCAGGCCCTTTTCGCGTGAATAGCTGTTGAGCGTTCTCGTTAGCGCCGAGCGCAGACCGGAAAGGTGTGAGCCACCTTCGTGGGTATTGATGTTGTTGGCAAAGGAGAAAATTGCCTCTTGGTAGGTGCCGTTCCACTGCATCGCTACCTCGACGGCCCCCTCCTCTCCTTCGCCCTCGAAGGCTGCGACCTTGCGGTGAACGACCTCCTTGCCTTCGTTCAAATATCGAACGAAGTCCTCGATCCCTCCCTCGTACTGGAACTCTACGCGGCGGGCGTTTCCTGCTTCGTCACGCTCGCGCTCGTCGGTAAGTGTGATCGCTAACCCGCGCGTGAGGAAAGCTGTTTCACGCAGGCGCTCCTCAAGTGTTGGGTAGTCGAAGTCGAGCGTTTCGAAGATCTCTGTATCGGGCAGGAACGTGATCGTCGTGCCCGTCTCCTTGGTTGCTTCACCCTTCTCAAGCTTGCCGAGCACATCACCGCGGCCGTAGTGCTGTGTCCAGAGAAATCCATCGCGGCGAATTTCGACCTTAAGCTGCTCTGAGAGCGCGTTAACTACCGAGATTCCAACGCCGTGAAGTCCGCCTGAAACCTTGTAACCGCCTCCGTCTCCGAACTTGCCTCCGGAGTGAAGGACTGTCAGAACGACTTCAACAGCAGGACGTTTCTCGGTCTTGTGCTCGGCGACTGGAATACCACGTCCGTTATCAATGACAGTTACGGAAAAGTCATCGTGGATCGTTACGTCAACTTTTGTGCAATGACCAGCAAGTGCCTCGTCGACCGAGTTATCAACAACCTCATATACGAGGTGGTGAAGACCGCGTGGCCCGGTTGAGCCGATGTACATGCCGGGCCTCTTACGGACAGCGGAGAGCCCCTCGAGGACTGTGATGTCCTGCGCGTCGTAGCTGCCTTCGGCAGTCTGTGTCTTGTTTTTGTCAGCCACGTTTATTGGTGTCCCGTAGGGGATTGCGAATCCGCCAGTCGACCGCTGTCGACGGTATGCGGAAGCGCTCCTCGGGAGCTTCTCTAGGGTACCACAGGAGCCCCCCGCCAGACCTGCCAACTAGGGGCAATTTTCCCTAATTCTTGGGGAATTTCTGCGTAATGTGGTGGGAATCTAGCGGTTAGCGCCAACGACGCAGCGCAGCCTTTGTGCCGGTGAGTTTCCGAACTCATCAGCGAGGCGCTCTAAAACCTTTCGAGAGAGCAAATCCAACTCTTGAGCCCAGACCGAAGAGCTGCAAGTGATCGTCAATATGCCGCCTCTGAGCGAGCTTGGGTACGTCTCTTTTGCGATTAAATCGCCGACGACTTTCGGCCAGGCCATTCTGATGAGCGTGACTGGATCCTGAGGCGCAATCTCAGCTACAAGTCTCTGAATCGCTCCACTAATTTTGCGCTCTCGCCCCCGACTCATGCGATCTTCAATCTCTGAGAGTTACTTTCCGGTCCGATCGGAATCCTGACAACCGAGGTTCCATCTGTAGCGGGAACATGCTCGAACTCGGTTGCTGTTACGACACACTGTCCGGACTCTGAGATCCGCCTAACAAGCAATGCTCGCCGCTCAGCATCGAGTTCGCTCATAACGTCATCAAGCAGCAAAAGCGGTGTCGAGCCCCGAGCTGATCCGATCACTTGACGTTCAGCTAGCAGCAGAGAAAGCAGCGCAATTCGCTTCTCTCCTTGGGACCCGGCGATCTTTAGCTCTCGACCATCGCGCTTAATTCGTAACTCGTCGCGATGTGGACCAGCAATGGTGAATCCGCGCTCGATGTCTGCGGTCCGTTTCTCCTGCAACTCAGCGATGTATTGATCTCTATTGGCAGCCTTGCTGTAACGGTAAGAGATATCCAAGGTGCCAAGTAGACCCAACTCTTCGGCCACATCAGCGGCGACGGTCTGCACCGCTGCGACAGCATCATCACGTGCTTCAGTCAACTGCTCGGCGATAGTCGCTAACTCGTTGTCCCAAGCATCAAGTGATGCTGATGAAGAGGTACCGCGACGAATGTTTGATAGCAGCGCGTTTCTTTGAATCAGGGCGCGAGAGTATTCACTCCGTAGTGGTGCTCTTGTCGGTCTAAGCGCCGCGACAAGCTGATCGATGTGAGCTCGACGTCCGGCGGGTGCTCCGGACACCAAGGCGAGTCGGTCAGGAAGGAAGACTGTTACTAAGGGACGCAGTTCGCTTGCAGTTAGCGTTTCGACTGCCGCGCCATCAACCTGGGAGAGCTTTGCGCTACCCGGTTGGAGCCCGACACTTAATCGATGCTCGCCATCAGCAGCCTCCACGACCAATTCAACATGGGCCGCTTCGGCTCCATTTCTAACAACCTGTCGATCCGTTGAGGTTCTGCAGGATCGACCGGTACACCCGAAGTAGATTGCCTCGAGCAGGTTGGTCTTACCGGAACCGTTCGGGCCGGCTAGGACTGTTAGACCGGAACCAAGCTCGAAGTTGCTGCGCTGCCAACTCCTAAAGTTCTTCAGGGCGATTCGGCGAACAACCATCGCCCAACCCTAGAGACGATCAGCTACCAAGACGGATCGGCATGATCAGGTATTCAAACCCCGACCCATCCGCTGATGCGATCAGACCAGGACGAACCGAACTGATTAGTTTGAAGATCAGGTCGCTGCCCTCAGAGCTCTCGATTCCATCTTTCAGGAATGTTGGGTTGAATCCGACCTCAAGTTTGTCACCCGAGTAAGGGACGGGCAGTGACTCGCGGGCTTCACCAACGTCCTGAGTCTCAGCACTAATCGTCAGGGAGCCCTGTTCAAAGCTCAGTCTCAACGGTTTAGTTCCCTGAGCCATCAGGCTTACGCGGCGAACAACATCAAGGAATTCATCGGCAGAGATCTTCAGCTCGTGATCAAACTTGTCCGGGAGCAGTTCCGCGTACTTAGGGAACTGACCATCAATCAATCTCGACGCGAGCATTGCTTCACCAACTGCAAAGACAATTTGATTCTCTTCAACTGAGATCTTTACATCGCCGTCCTCATCGCCTTGAGCCAGCCGTACCGCCTCCTGCAGGGCTCGAGCCGGAACATTTGCCTCGAATGACTCCGAAAGGGCTTCCTTAAGAGGCGTCTCTTTAATTGCGAGACGGTAGGAGTCGGTGGCAACCATCTTTAGGGATGTTCCTTCAGCCTTTACGAGAATTCCGGTAAGCACAGGTCTTGCCTGGTCAGTGCTTGCAGCTCGTTCAACCCTCTTGACTGTCTCGCTCATAGTTGCGGCAGGGATACTGACCGCCTTACTTCCTCCACCCTCTGGAAGCGTTGGAAAGTCCTCGGAACGAAGTGTTCGCAAGTCAAAGGTCGCTGAACCTGATCGGACCTCAACATCCTGTCGTTCGCTGCGTGCCTCAATTTCCAATTCGCCATTTGGAAGAGACCTGATGATGTCGGCGAACAGCCTTGCCGGCAGCACAACCTCACCGGGACTTTCAACCGAACCGGTTAGCGGAAGCCGCAGAGAGAGCTCCATGTCTGTCGCTCGAAGCTCTATTCCATTTTTGTCAGCTACGAGCTGAACACCAGCGAGGGCCTGAATCGATGTTCGGCTAGAGGCGATCCTTGTAGCGGATTGAAGGGAGTCGAAAAGATCGCTCTTCGACAGTTTCAAGCGAATAGATCCAGATGATTTAGAAGGAGTAGTCATAAGGGTGATGATTGTGTTGAAAGCGTTGAAAGCTTTACTTGCGAAACCTCTACCGCGGACTCAATAGTTTCAGGCAGCACGGTCGTTGCTGGTGATTCGGCGCTCAAGCGCTCGGATCGCGAGTGCCTCTTGGGGGTCGGATGCGATGCGTTGTTGAACACGTTTACAGGCGTTGATAACTGTCGAGTGGTTACGACCACCAAAGGAACGACCAATCTCAGGGAGTGGCTGTTCAGAAACCTCTCGCGCTAGGTACATCGCCACCTGGCGAGGCCAGAGCACATTTGCCGACCGCGACTTTGACTCCAGTTGCGAACAGTCGAGCCCATAGGCCTCAGCAACAATTCGCTTGATCTGGTCACTACTAGCTGGGCCTGCCTTCTCACGCGATTGTTCAGGGTAGATCTGTTCGAGTACCTCGGATGCGAGCTCCTTAGTCACCTCAGATCCGGTTAACGAAGCGTAAGCAACAACCCTGATTAGAGCTCCCTCAAGCATCCGAACATTGCCACGGATTCTCTGAGCAATTGTTACAAGTGTCTCGCGGGGAACCTCAGCTAACCCGTCGCGACGCACACGCATGGCAAGGATTGAGGTTCGCGTTTGGATATCAGGCGGCTGGATGTCAACGACAAGGCCGGAACCGAACCGTTCACGAAGGCGCTCTTCGAGAGCACCTAGGTCGGCAGGCGTTCGATCTGAGCTGATTACAAGCTGGGCGCCGGTGTCGTGGATCGCGTTGAAGGTATGGAAGAACTCCTCTTCCGTTCTCGCCTTGCTCTCAAGGAACTGGATGTCATCAATCAGCAGCACATCGGTTGTTCGGTATAGAGCCTTAAAGGTCTCAATGCCTCCACCCCGGAGCGAACCAACGAACTGGTTGGTGAACTCCTCAGCGGTTGTGTAAATGACGCGCCGAGCTTCGCCATGGGACTCAATGAAGTTGCCAATTGAATGGAGGAGATGGGTCTTACCTACACCAGGTGGTCCATAGATGAATAGTGGGTTATAGGCCTGACCGGGCATTTCCGCCACAGCAAGTGCCGCTGCATGGGCAAGGCGATTCTCTTCACCGATCACAAACTGTTCAAAATCAAACTTCGGATTCAAATCAGCTGTCTCGAGCTGGGTTGGTTCCGAAGCACTCGCGACGCTCTCTCGAAGCGAACCCTTCAACTGATTACCACTGACGCCGATCTGTCCTGGTGCGACGATCTCAACTGTCATAGGCCTGCCGGCGGCGTTTGACGCAGCCTCGCTTAGTAACCCGGAGAAGCGACTCTCAACCCAGCTACGGATTGAGTCGGATGCCTCTACTAGTAAAACTCCGGGCTCAAGGAGAGCTGGGCGCAGTGGTTCGAGCCAAACCTGGAAAGTTGACTCACTGACCTCACTGCGAAGCAGTCCCGATGCACGGTTCCAGATGTTTTCGAGTTCGCTCAGAGTGGTTCCTCGCGCACAGCAGCGCATGGTTGTAGGCCGGCTATTGGGCGGCTGTAGATGCGACCACCCGAGACAGTCGGGACAGTAACCGACTATTAACAGGGTGAAAGTGAACCAACCCGCATTTTGGATCTTTTTCGGTTTTCGGGGCACATTTATCCTTGGCGACGCTTGGCAACCGATCGGTGTAGACTCATCAATCGTGAAGCGGACCTACCAGCCCAAGAAACGCAAGCGTGCGCGTGCGCACGGCTTCCGCACCCGGATGGCGACCAAAGCCGGTCGCCGGGTACTGGCTCGCCGCCGCGCGAAGGGCCGCCGCAGCCTGACTGTCTAGTGGCTGGGCGCGAGGCGCGACGCGGGAGACTCACGCGAAGCGCTGATTTTGATCGCGTTTATCGCAAAGGCAGCTCGCACTCAAGCAGGATGTTTGTTCTCCATACCTTCCCACGCGGGGATTCTGAACCATGCAGGCTTGGATTGTCCGTATCGCGCAAGGTTGGCGGTGCAGTTGAGCGCAACCTCGTTAAGCGTCTCGTTCGAGAAGCCTTTGATACCGAAGGTCCGAGCCTGGCTGAAGGAGTTGATGTAGTTGTGGCAGCGAGGAGTGGCTCGGCTGAAC
>Ga0194058_10000156_pt1 | contig 29449 bp, 28 predicted proteins | sample SepL4417m_MetaG_FD_155490 | JGI IMG/M metagenome (GOLD analysis project Ga0194058, IMG submission 155490) | Anoxic zone freshwater microbial communities from boreal shield lake in IISD Experimental Lakes Area, Ontario, Canada - Sep2016-L442-17m | ecosystem: Environmental > Aquatic > Freshwater... | reverse complement strand
GTCAAATGCACGGCATCCGGATACTGCTTGCCACTGGAAGAAATCGAATAGGCCCGATGTTGCAAGGTTAAAACCCTTGCAACATCGGGCCTATTCGATTTCTTCCAGTGGCAAGCAGTATCCGGATGCCGTGCATTTGACGGTTGCCAGTGTCCGTTATGAAAGCCATGGCCGAGCCCATAAAGGCGTTTGTTCGACATTTTTGGCTGATTTGGTTAATGATGAAACCAAGGTGCGGTGCTTCTTTACCGCCAACAAGGTTTTTAGGGTGCCTGAAGACAACAGTCTGCCCATGATTATGGTCGGTCCCGGTACCGGTATTGCACCCTTCCGCGCCTTTTTGCAGGAGCGCCAATACCGCAAAGCGCCCGGCAAAAACTGGTTGTTTTTTGGTGACCGTAACGCGGCCACTGATTATATTTATCGTGACGAATTGGAAAGCTTTCAGGACAGTGGCTTGCTGACACGTTTGGATTTAGCGTTCTCCAGAGATCAGGAGGCCAAAATTTATGTACAAGACAGAATGCTTGAACAAGGCGCTGAATTGTTTTTGTGGTTGGAGCAGGGCGGTTATTTCTTCGTTTGTGGCGATGCTTACCGAATGGCAAAAGATGTCGATCAGGCGTTACATGCAGTTATTGCCGAGCACGGCAAGTTTTCGGAACAGCAAGCCATTGATTACGTTAATCAACTGAAAAAAGACAAACGTTACGTTAGGGATGTTTATTAGGCCATTGTCCGCTGTAAGTTATAAAATCATATAATCAATACGGAAAATATACTTTAAAATCGGGAGCAGGCTTACAATTAAATGCCACTGAAAACAAAAGGGTAAGATCTTGCAATCAAGCAAGTCAGAAGCCTGTCGCTTGGTTTTATAGTATTATGTGATTTTGCAAGACCTGACCCCAATTTTTATAGAATAATGTGCTTTTGCAAGACCTGACCCCTATTTTTTATTTTTTACACAGACTTCCAAGCTTGGCTATTAGCTGCGTTTTAAGGCACAAGTAAATGCACGGTCAATATTTTTTAAGGTTTCAATTGACGCGTTATGCGGCTAAGTTGATACAAGGTTTACTGGTTTTATTACTCTGTGTCCCTGCCGGTGTCGATTCAAAAGTTTATCAATGGCGGGATGAACAAGGCAGTGAGCATTTTTCGGATCGCTTTAATCCTGATGCAAAAATTGTCAATATAAAGCCGGGTTACGGTTTTTATCAGGTTAAAAAAGTTTACGATGGTGATACGGTTGAACTGGATGATGGTCGTAAAATCCGCTTTTTAGGCATTAATACGCCGGAGATTCAGCATAAAAATAAAATGGCTGAAGCGGGTGGAGAAGAAGCCAAGGCTTGGTTGATTAATAAGTTGCAAGGCACCCGGGTTCGACTGGAATTTGATGTTGAAAAAACCGATAAATACGGTAGGACGTTAGCATATCTGTTTACTGAAAAAAAAGAGCATATCAATGTGTCTTTAGTTAAAGAAGGCTTGGCGACAATCAGTATTTTTCCGCCTAATTTGCGGTATGTTAATGAGTTGGTTGCCGCCGGGAATAAGGCGGAGCAGGATAAGTTGGGGGTTTGGCAGCGCCCCGAGTATGCGGCAATACCCGTTGGCAATCTTACGGAAGCAGGGCACTCCGGTTGGACGCGACTGGTAGGCAAAGTTGTCGGTATTCGCAATACCTCCAAATCGGTTTACCTGGTTTTTTCTGACCAATTTGAGGCACGCATTGAAAGTAAATGGTTGTCCTTATTTCCTGACGTAAATGACTATGTGGGGAAAACGCTCGAAGTTCGTGGTTGGCTGAATAAAAACAGAAAACAATTTTCAATGTTAATTCGTCACCCTAGCGCAATCAGGCAACCAGAAACCCGTTAAGGTGCAATAAACGAATGCGATGTTAGGATAATGAAGGTGAGATGCTACAATTGCCAGCTTATAAAAATATAATTAAGTTTATCCCCGTGCAATCAAAACAGACTAAACACGCTTACACGTGGAACACTATTTATCAAATTGCCTTAGAGCATAAAAAAGCACTGATTTATTCTCATTTTATTGCTATTTTAGCAACGGTTGCCAGTGTGCCTGTGCCTTTGCTGATGCCCTTGTTGGTGGATGAGGTTTTATTAAATAAACCGGGTGTAGCGATTGGGTTTATTAATCAATTTTTTCCAACTGAATGGCATCTGCCCCTACTTTATATTTCTGTTATTTTGATTGCCAGTTTAATACTGAGAGTCATCGCCAGCATTTTTAACATCATCCAGGCTCGACACTTTTCCTGTATTTCCAAAGATATTATTTTTCGTATCCGCAAAAATATGATCAGGCATTTACAAACCATTTCCATGGCTGAATATGAAAGTCTTGGTACCGGTACGGTGGTCACTCATTTGGTTAAAGACCTTGATACGATTGATGCGTTTATTGGTAATACCGTTAGCCGGTTATTGGTCGCTGTCCTGACTATTATCGGGACGGCGGTTATTTTGCTCTGGATGCACTGGCAACTGGGTTTGTTCATCCTGTTGTTAAATCCCGTGGTGATTTATTTCACGCGCGTGGTCGGTTCCCGTGTTAAAAATCTAAAGTCCAAGGAAAATTCTGCCTATGAAGTGTTTCAACAATCGCTCACTGAAACGCTGGAAGCGATCAATCAAATTCGTGCCAGTAACCGGGAGCATTATTATTGTCAGCAATTGATTGAGTCTGCCCGATCGGTTAAAGATTTTTCAGCGGCTTTTGCCTGGAAAAGTGATGCAGCATCGCGTTTAAGTTTTCTGGTGTTTCTGTTTGGCTTTGATATTTTTCGCGCCTGCGCCATGATGATGGTGTTTTATTCGGATCTTAGCATTGGCGAGATGCTGGCGGTGTTTGGCTATCTCTGGTTTATGATGGCTCCCGTACAGGAAATTTTGGGAATTCAATATGCTTTTTATGCCGCTAAAGCGGCGTTGGTACGTATCAATAGATTGAATGCGCTGGAACAGGAACCGCATTATCCTCACCTTGAAAATCCGTTTTTGCATAAAAAAACCGTCGCCATACGCGTCGATAATCTGCATTTTAGTTATGGCGAAGAAAAAATACTTAACGGCATTCAGTTAAAAATCAAAGCCGGAGAAAAGGTGGCTCTGGTGGGTGCCAGCGGAGGTGGCAAGTCTACTTTGATACAAACCTTGATTGGTCTTTATTTACCCAGTGAAGGCAGGATTTGTTTTGATGGCGTTCCTATTGAACGCATAGGCTTGGAAGTTGTCAGGGAAAATGTGGTTACCGTGCTACAGCATCCGGTTTTGTTTAATGATACTATCCGCGCCAATCTCACATTGGGGAAGCCGACCAGTGATGCGGCATTATGGAAGGCACTGGCGATTGCACAAATGGAAGAGGCGGTTAAGGATCTGCCAAACGGCTTGAATACGGTTGTCGGTCGTTTGGGGATGCGGCTTTCCGGCGGTCAACGGCAAAGAATGGCCATTGCCCGCATGATTGTTGCCAATCCCAAAGTGGTGATATTGGATGAGGCAACGTCTGCGCTGGATAGCGAAACCGAGTATAAATTACATCAAGCGTTGACTACTTTTTTAAAAGGCCGGACTACCATTATCATTGCCCATCGTTTGAGCGCGGTTAAACAGGCGGATCATGTTTATGTTTTTGAACAGGGCATTATCTGTGAACAAGGCCGTCATGAAACGTTAATTAACAATAAGGGTCTTTATGCCAAACTTTATGGCGAATATCAATAAATCAAGCCCTTAAACCTTTCACCTTGTACCTTTAACCTGACTACTTATGACTGAACTTTACGATTTACATTGTCATTCAACCGCCTCTGATGGTGCCTTATCGCCAACAGAATTAGTGCAACGTGCGCACCAGCAGGGTGTTACTGCGTTGGCATTAACCGATCACGACACCACCAATGGACTCGTTGAAGCACAGTTGTGTGCAACGGCGACAGGTATCAGGTTAATTCCCGGTATTGAATTGTCTACCAACTGGCAAGATAAATGTTTCCACATAGTAGGGTTGGGGATTGATTCAGGCTATCTGCCTTTGGCTGAAGCTACTCATAATTTGCAGAGTACCCGTGTGGAGCGAGCCGAAAAAATTGCTTTAAAGCTGGAGAAAAAACGTATCCCGGGTGCGTTTGAAGCGGTCAAAAAAGCGGCGGGTAAAGGCATGATTACCCGCTCCCATTTTGCCGATTTTCTGCGCTCACAAAATCATGTATCTTCCCAACAAGAAGCCTTTGATCGCTATCTGGCTAAAGGCAAATCGGCTTACGTTTCTACATCCTGGGCTGAGCTGGAGTTGGCGGTAAGCTGGATTACCGGAGCGGGTGGTGTTGCGGTGTTGGCGCATCCTTTACGTTATAAACTAACCGCCAATTGGATGAAGCGCTTGCTGACAGCCTTTAAGGATGCAGGCGGGCAGGGCATAGAAGTGATAACCAGCAGGATGAATGCCGACGAAATACGCGTGGCTGCGGATTATGCAACCCGATTTGAATTAGCCGGATCAATGGGGTCTGATTTTCATAACGCAACCAATCAATGGGTGGAATTAGGCCGACTTGCGCCGTTGCCCAATAATATCAAGCCGGTTTGGGAGTTGCTGGGTTAGCTTGCTGCAATAGAGGCGATTTTTAAAATAAATACTCTTTTTTAAAAAGGCGCGGGAATACATACACCGCCTTTGCTGGTGTTGATCCTGTATAATTTCGGATTATAACCGGAATTATCCGATGACACTTCAAACGCAAACCATCATGGGTATTATAAAAAAACTTGCCTCTCAAACGGCTATCTACGGCATCAGCAGTATCTTTGGCCGATTTCTCAATTACCTGTTGGTGCCGCTTTATACCTATTATTTTTCAGCGGCAGAATACGGCGTAGTCTCAGAGTTTTATGCTTATGCCGGATTCTTTTCCGTTTTACTGTTATTCGGGTTTGAGACGGGCTATTTTCGGTTTCGAGATAAGGAACATACCGGCAGAGATGTTGCTTATTCGACGGCGCTAATTTTTGTTGTTTTGGTCAATGTAGGCTTTTTTCTGACTATATTGCTGATTAATTCAAGGCTTTCATCCGCGCTAAATTACGCTAATCATCCCGAGTATGTGTTGTGTTTTACCTTGATTTTAACCTTGGATGCGATTGCCTCTATCCCGTTTGCAAGGTTACGTGCTGAAGACAAGGCTTTTCGTTTTGCCGGCATCAAGATAACAGAGATAGCGATAACCGTACTGCTCAGCCTGTTTTTTATTATTTATTGTCCCAAGCTTTACGCGGAAAATCCGCACTCATGGCTAAGTAAGCTATACCATCCAACGATTGGTATTGGTTATATTTTTATAGCCAATCTGATTGCCAGCGTCTTTAAATTTTTGTTATTGTCACCCCAATTAAAAGGTCTGGCTTGGGGGTTTGACCGAGAGCTGTTTGGACGAATGATTCGTTACTCGCTCCCGATGGTGGTGATAGGTTTTGCCGGGATTATCAATGAAATGCTGGATCGTGCCTTGCTAAAATACTTGCTGCCTTATGATGTCCAGACCAATATGAAAATGCTGGGTATTTATAGTGCTTGTTATAAGCTGTCTATTTTAATGTCGTTGTTTATTCAGGCGTTTCGCTATGCGGCAGAACCTTTTTTCTTTGCCTATTCAGGCAACAGCGATGCACGATTCGTTTACGCTAAAGTGCTTAAGTTTTTTGTTGTTTTCTGCGTGTTCATCTTTTTATTGGTGACGTTGTTTATCGATTTCTTTAAGTATTTTCTGGGTGATGAGTTCCGTGCCGGACTTGAAGTGGTGCCGATTTTATTACTGGCTAATTTGTTTTTGGGTATCTATGTCAATTTGTCCATCTGGTACAAACTCACTGACAGAACCTTGATGGGCGCTTTTGTGTCGTTGTCGGGTGCCGTGCTGACCATTGTGCTTAATATTTGGTGGATACCGTTACTGGGTTATGTGGGTTCAGCTTGGGCAACACTGGCCTGTTATGCCAGTATGGCGATGGTGTCTTATTTGCTGGGACGGCATTATTATCCCGTTGCTTACGATATTAAACGTGTGCTGGGTTATATAACCTTGGGCGTGGCTTTGTATTTTGCCAAGGTACAGTTACCGGTCGGCACGGGCTTGCAACAACCGTGGTTATTGTCGCTTGAGTTGCTATCGATTTATCTGCTGGTGACGGTGCTTTTTGAGCGGCGGCAGTTTGTAACGGTAAAACGATAACCGTTGTCATCTTGTTGACGCGGTTTTCAATTAAAATACGGCGTGTTCTTTTTAAGCCCTTACTCTAACCTATGCCAAATAATCTGCAAGTACGCGCCCGTTTCATCGGTGGTCTTTTTTTACTGTTACTGGGGGGCTGGGTTTTACACAGCTTTCTTGCCTTGTTGGTTTGGGCGGTGGTGCTGGCAGTCTCCACCTGGCCCGTTTATCAACGGTTATTGGCTTCCAATGAACTGCATGGAAAAATGACCTGGGTGGCTATTGGCCTGACTTTGCTGCTGGGTGTGATTGTTTTGGCACCCGTGGGCTACGGATTAAGCCGGTTGTTACAGGAAGCGCAAGCACTGGGCAGGCTGCTAACTGATGCGCAAAGTATGGGTATTCCACCGCCGCCTTGGCTGGAAAACCTGCCAATAATAGGGGGTTGGTCTAAAACGTATTGGATGACGGTGTTGGGTAGTTCAGAAGCCGCCAATGAATCCCTGCACTGGTTGGGAACGGGCGGCGCGGTTACCTATACCAAAGACTTTGCAGGCCAACTTTTACATCGTTTCTTCGGATTTCTGACCATTCTTTTAGTGCTGCTTTTTGTTTATCAACATGGCGATAGTTTGGGGCGACAAGTTTTGGCAAGTAACCGCAAGTTGTTCGGCGAAAAGGGCTTTCGCTATACAGTGCATGCCACAACGGCAGTGCGTGCTACGGTTAACGGCATGATGTTGATTGGGGTGGCTAAAGGCTTGTTGTTGGGAGCCGCTTATGCGTTTGTCGGTTTAAGTAATCCTGCCATATTGGGGGCACTGACGGGCGTTTTTGCCATGATTCCCTTTGCGGCCAAGCTGATCTTTGGTGCGTGTTCCCTGGTGTTGGTGGCACAGGGACATATTGCCGAGGGCGGTGGCTTGTTTGTGTACGGTATGATTCTTACCCTGATTGCGGATAATTATGTACGCCCGGCGTTAATCGGTGGTGCCGTCAAGTTGCCTTTTATCTGGACGCTGCTGGGTATTTTTGGCGGTATGGAGACTTTTGGTTTGCTGGGATTATTTTTGGGGCCTACGCTGATAGCGGTATTGATGTCGATCTGGCGAGACTGGATTGATGATATGAACAAGCCGCAGGAACCATTTTCCGGTGAAAGCTAAATACAGCGTACAGATTATAAATTGATTATACAACAGACAATAAAAAGCCCGCATAAAGCGGGCGCGTTGAGTTTTATTATTTTTATTATTTAAGCGGTTACTTACACCGCCCAACTCACGAAGTGTTACTCTCTTTTATTATTGTTATATGTGCGCCCGTTAAGGCTACTCCCCCCCCTTTTTTAACCGGTTGTTAAACCAGCCTAGCCCCGTAAAGCTGGCGTATTTTATATCTAATAAATTGCCAGCGTCCACAAAAAAAAAGGGTTTTTATTGAAAAAAAAATTAGCCGTTAAAATAACAAATAAAAACAGACTGTTATATAAATTTTTCAGTTTCTGATACACAAAATATCTGGCACTGGGTGCTTTTTTGAAAGACAAGCTATGTTGTCGCTTAGCGGTTACGTTTTGCCTCTTGTTCTTGATTAAAGAAAAAGTGGAGGCGTTCACTCAAGATGGAAGATAACTGAAAATTGAGTCCTTTTGATTCTTGAGCCAGTTTTATCTGTAAAATAGCATCTTTGGTTTGCCCCATGGCGTAGTAGTATTCTGCAAGATAGCGATGAGATTCGGCGGGTTGATTCAGGTCGCTGTAAGCTTGTGCCAATAGTTCCCAATAAATCGGCAGGCGCTGCATTTGACGGTTCAACGATAATAAGCTGTTTCGCGCCAGATCCGCTTTTTCTATTTTTAATAAAGACGCAATATAATCAAGTTTAATAGCGTCATTATCAGGGAATTGTTCAGTTAGTTTTTTATAACGATTAACAGCCAGTGGATAATTGTGTGCATCCAGAGCCGTGCGGGCAAGTGCGATTGCGTATTGAGATTGTTCTGGATAGTCGTGTATTAATGTTTGGAAAATGCCTTCAGCTTCTTTAAATTTCTCCGCTTTAAGTGTGATTAAGCCCATGCCGTAACGGGCAACAGTACGTTGCTCGACAGTGCCTTGCAAAAGTCGGGACTGAAAATATTCAGTGGCTGCGGCAGTATTGGTATCTGATAAAATGCGTATTTTTGCTTTGGTTAATTGATAGCCCAGCGAATCAGGATATTGTTTATAAGGATAGGTTTCTGCACGTCCGCGCGTGTCGGAAATACGTGATGCGGTCACCGGGTGAGTCCGTAAAAATTCAGGTACCGCTTGTCCGTAATAACGGGTTGCTTGTTGTAAGCGTTCAAAGAATATTGGCATACTGCGCGGATCATATCGGGAGGCGGCCAAGGTTTGCATGCCGACACGGTCTGCCTCTTCTTCATTTTCGCGGGTAAAATTAATTTGAAACTGGACGTTACCGGCCATAATGGCCATGATAGCGGCTTGTCCCATGGCCGGTGATTGTGTCCCTAATAAAATGGCAGCCAAGGTTGCCGCCGCAGTAGGAATAGATAAACGGCCCGCAGCTTCGGCGGCACGGAATAAATGCCGCTGGGTAACGTGTGCAATTTCGTGTCCCATAACGGAGGCTAATTCACTTTCGGCTTCGGTCATTAAAATTAATCCGGAGTTAACGCCAATATAACCACCGGGGCCGGCGAAGGCGTTAATGTCATTTTCCATCACCACAAAAAAATGGAAAGGATGTCCAGGTGCATCGCTATTGGCCGCCAGTTTTTGGCCAACCGATTGAATGTACTCTTGAATCTCGGCATCCTGATTAATGGTGATCTGTGAATGCAGGCTTCTGAAAAATTCTTCGCCAAATTCTTTTTCTTCTGCAGGTGAAATCAGGGTGCCGGAAGAATCGCCCATATCCGGCAATTCGATTTTTTTAATCTCCGATGCTTGCCGTGCGGGCGAACTTGCCTCTTGACCGCCAATAGTATCGGCTTGTGGCACCGGCAAGCTTTTGTGGGTAACGATAACCCGCTGCTCATTAGCTTGCTGTGGTGCAGGGAAAAGGGCAAGGCTTAATGCCAGTGTGATAGCAGTGGGTTTAAACATGAGGTCTCAGGGGAGGTTACAATAATAGCGCAACTAAATTGGTAGAAAATTAGTTAATCATAATAGAATATCAGCTGTTTATTATAAAACATCTCACCTAAATATAACCCAAGAAATATAGTTACAAAATGAAATTTGCCATTCAAGTTAATAGCAGCCCCTATCATTCAAATGCCGGACAGACCGCTTATCAATTTATTAACGCCGCCTTGGCGCTGGGTCATGAGGTTTTTCGGGTGTTTTTTTATCACGATGGCGTTTATCATGCCTTTAAATACGCAACGCCGCCTGATGATGAGGTGCAAATTACCGCACAATGGAGTGACTTGGCGAGGCGTCATCAAATTGATTTGGTGGTGTGTATTTCGGCCGCTCAACGGCGCGGATTACTGTGTGCCGATGAAGCCAAAAGACAAGGTAAACAGGATGATGATCTGGCCGAGGGCTTTCGGATTTCCGGATTGGGGCAACTGGTTGAAGCTACGCTTGAAGCGGATCGGTTTGTCGTATTTGGATGAGTGGGAATGAAAAGTTATTTATTTGTGTTACGTAAACCGGCCCACAGTGGCGCGTATGTTCAGGAAATGCTGGATATTATTTTAACCACAGCCGCTTTTGATCAGCCGGTTAGTATTTTATTGTTGGATGATGGCGTGTTTCAGTTAAAAAAAAGCCAGCAACCGGAAAATGTGGGCATGAAAGACACGGCCGCCATTTTTAATGCCTTGGAAATTTATGAGGTTAAGGACATTGTTATCGAAGTGGAGTCTTTGCAGGAGCGCGGCTTAAATGCGGAGGACTTGTGTTTGCCGGTTCAGTCGGTTTATAGAAAAGACATTGCCGGTTTAATGAAACGCTTTGATGTGGTCTTTGCGGGATAACGCGGGACATCAAGTTAAGACATTTCACCACGAAGACACGAAGAACACGAAGATTTCGACATCCTTCATTCCTCGGTTTACACTTTTTACAACACCCATCGCGTAGGTCGGGTTAGCGACAGCGTAACCCGACAAATCGACGTATCTGTGTCGGGTTACGGCTAGCGCCTAACCCGACCTACAAAGATTATTGGCATTTTTTGTGATAAAAAAAGTGTCAACTACTTTTGGGCTTCTATGAAGGATGCCAAGATTTTGGGCTACTAACTTAACACGGGACAGACCTGACAGGTTTTATAAACCTGTCAGGTCTAACTCGAGTATTTTATACTGGCTAAAGTGGGTAGCCAGATTTTGCTTTGGTTTTTCTTCGTGAACTTCGTGTCTTCGTGGTGAATTAATATCTTTAAGTTGATGTGTATGGTGGGTGCGCGATGCGCACCACTAATCCTGATTAACAAAGATAAACTGATCAGTGGCAAAGCCCATTTTTTTGGCTTTTTCAACTAACGCATCGAGGGTCTCTTTTGGCAGTTGTTTGGTTCTCGATAATATCCAAAAATAAGATTTATCAGGGCCGGTAATCATTGAATAGGCATAATCTTTTTTATCCAGGTCGATGATGTTATAGCCGCCATAAAACGGACCGAAGAAAGAGACTTTTAAATGGCCTTTGTCGGGTTGTTCTACAAAATAAGCCTTGCCTTCAGCCTGTTCCCATTTGCCATCCGCCTGGTTCCAACCTTTGTTAAGCACTTTGACGCCGCCGTCCTCTGTTAATGAGTAAGTGGCCGAGATGTTATTCAGACCCCTTTCAAAACGATGATCCAGTCGGGCTATCTCGTACCAGGTGCCCATATAACGGTTAACCTCAAAGCCGTCAATCACTGTTAAGCCAGCGGGAGTTCCGGTACAACCTGATAATAAGGCGAAAATAAAAACAAATAGTCTTTTCATGATTTCAAAGTAATTGAAGAGAATAATAAGGTAACCTGACAAAAATAGCCTCTGCAAAAGTTGTCATAGATTTACCGGTTATTTATTTCAGCTTACCTAAATTAATAATTATAACGCCAAGGTTAGAGTTAACTTAATGATAAATCATCAAAAGAGACCGTTCGCTGAGCGGAGTCGAAGCGGACAACTCGCTTCGACTCCGCTCAGCGAACGATTCAACCTTAAAATGTCCCAACTTAGGTAGCCGAAACGTTTAAAAGCTGGCCATAAGGAATACGGTTTTAAATATCATAAAAGTTTATTGGCTTCTTCATGGGCTCTGGTTTTTTCCAGGTTAGCCATTATGCCAAACAAAATATGCGATAGTCCGGTATAAAGAAAAAACAGGGGAAAATTTTCGTCAATTTGTATGGTATTTATTTCACCGTAAAATTCCATGGAGCCAATCATTAAAATAAGAAAAAACCCAACGGGAATCATGACCTGAAAATTTTTCCTGACAAAACAATACACTAAAATGACAATTTCAGTTACCGCCAGATAGACCATTATCATGCGCAAATTATTGTCCAGTGCGCCATAAAGATCTTCGTTAAATTCAAAAATAGATTCACCTGCCTGTAACGACAACAGACCGCCTGCTATCAACACGATTGCTGAAATATAGAAGTTAATTTCAAGGAGAAATTTTATGATTTTTATGCTGTTAGTTGCCATACGCTATACCGTTCATTTAATTTGCAATGCTTTAACCCAAAAAAAGACCCTCCCTTAGTACAGCATGGGAGGGTTTATAGAGGAGGACGTTGAGTATGATCTTAAATCAATTATCTAAATTTAAGACGTTATACAAATTTCAGGTACATCGCCAAACTTTTTAAGATGTTAAAAGAGCAAAAAACCTTGGTGTCTAACTTACTCGCCAAAAGTCGTTTTGTCAAACTGTAGTTGTACAAAACATGTACAATATTTAATTTATTGATAAGGTTGCCAAGCTGCATAAAATATTCACTGGTTTAATGACGGCTTTAATGTCAGTATTAAAAAAGCAGCGTCAGAAATAATTGAAGTGTTGTAATGTGTTTAATGTCGATGAGGAGAGTGGGATGAAAATACTGATTACCGGCGGCACGGGCTTTATTGGCCGTGCATTAACCCAAAGCTTAACCGAACAGGGCCATGACGTTACCGTGTTAAGCCGTAATTTTGATGCGGTAGAGAAAATGGCTGTGCCAGGCGTTAAGGCACTCAATAGCCTCAATCAGCTTAAACCGGAAGATAGTTATCAGGTTATTATCAATCTTGCCGGAGCGCCTATTTTTGATGCCCGTTGGAGCGATGCCCGCAAACAGATTATCCGCGATAGTCGAGTTAATCTCACCCGGCAGTTGGTTAGCTGTATGGCTGCCATGACGGTTAAACCGGAGCTTTTAATCAGTGGCTCTGCTATTGGTTATTATGGCGATCAAGGTGATGCCGTATTAACCGAACAATCAACTATTCGCACTGATTTTTCACAGCAACTTTGTGTTGATTGGGAAAATGAGGCAAAAAAAGCCGAACAATTCGGCGTCAGAGTTTGCTTGATTAGAACCGGTTTGGTGCTGGGCGATGGCGGTGGCCTGCTGCAACGTATGTTGCTGCCTTTTAAACTGGGCTTGGGAGGACGCTTGGGCAATGGTCAGCAATGGATGTCCTGGATTCACCGGCAGGACTGGATTGCCATTGCTCTCAGGATGATAACGGATTTATCCATGCACGGTGCGTATAACGCAACTGCGCCAAATCCCGTCACCAATAACGAATTTACTCGCGCACTGGCGCATGCTTTAAAGCGTCCGGCATTACTTCCGGTTCCCGCCTGTTTATTAAAAATGTTGCTGGGTGAAATGTCAGGGCTGGTTTTAGGCAGTCAGCGTGTAGTGCCGGAACGCTTGCTGGCAGAGGGGTTTATCTTTCAATACACCAATCTTTCCGGTGCATTAACCGAGGTTCTGAGTCATCCATGAATAAACAGGCAAGCCATCAAATAAATCCGGAAAAGTTATTGTTAAGCAAATGGACGGCGGTAAAGCCCAGTAACAAAGAGAAGCACTTTTTAGTGACACAGCTTATTAGAGACGAACAGGAAATAGTCGTTGCCTGTCTGCTTGAAGCGGTTATTAACCACCGCGAAGTTGAACTTGACTGGCACCTATTAAAAGACGCGTCTACTTGGTTGCCGGGGTGGCTTTAACGGGTTTCCTTGCAAATCAGGCGTAGGCCGGAATAAGGCCACCCAAGCGTAGCGCGTGGTGGTGTTTCCGGCGCACTCATACGGTGTGCCGGAAACGCTTATTCTCGCTTGTGCTCGAAAAGTCTTATTCCGGCCTACGCGGTTTCCGGCTTTAATCTTCACATTGAGTCGGTCGGGTAAAGTGCTATCATGGCAATTTAATTGTATCTTGTTGGCGTTATATTTTACAATTTGAAGGGATATACAAGTTAACGGAGTGATTTATCCCCTTGCAGGATATAAAAACTGCTTTTTTGTAATGATACCTATAATAATATTTTGGAGGATAGTATGTTTAAAATTCGTTCGCTGGTAACAGCACTGGCACTGGCAGGTTCGATTTCGGTCGCTTCCGCGTGGGAAGCATTGCCCACCGTAGCGCCGGCACCGGCTGATAACCCCACCACAGAAGAAAAAGTTGAGCTGGGAAAAATGTTATATCATGACCCCCGCTTGTCTTCTACCGGTACGGTTTCTTGCGCTTCTTGCCATAACACGATGTTGGGCGGTGAAGATAACAGACCCAATTCGATGGGTGTTAATGGCCACACCGGTGGTCGTAGTTCACCAACGGTTTGGAATTCTGCGTTTAATGCCGTGCAATTTTGGGATGGCAGGGCGGCCAGTCTTGAAGCGCAGGCAGCCGGCCCTGTCACCAATGCTATTGAAATGGGCATGAAAAGCTGGGATGATGTAGTGGCACGCTTGAAGTCAATGGAAGGTTATCAAGTGGCTTTTGAGCACGCTTTTGGTAAAGACGCCATTTCCAAAGACAATGCCACTAAAGCCATTGCCGCTTACGAAAGAACCTTGATTACGCCCCATAGCCCTTATGATAAATACGTTACCGGTGATAAATCAGCGTTAACCGAACAGCAAGTGCGTGGCATGAACAAGGTTGCCGAGTTGGGTTGTACGGGTTGTCATAGTGGCCCGGCGTTTAATGGCCCCGGCATGTTTCAGCAATTTCCTGTGCATAGCAATGCATTTTATGCCGCAAAATACCACTTCAAAGATGACAAGGGTTTAGCCGAAGTCACCAAAAAAGCAGATGATGAACATTTGTGGAAAGTACCTACTTTACGCAATATCGCATTGACGGCGCCTTATTTTCATAACGGTGCTGCCAAGACTCTGGATGAAGCAGTAACCGTTATGGCAAAAACCCAATTGGATAAAGACTTGTCCAAAGAAGAGATTGCCGATATTGTCGCGTTTCTTAATGGCTTAACCGGTGAATTTCCTAAACAAACAATGCCTGTTTTACCTGCAACACCCGGTACTGCTTTTAACTAAATAATAGCGTAGAGGCGCGAGTGATCGCGCCTCTACTCATTCCATTCAATAAAGCAAAACTCGCTTCACATCTACTCCAAATTATCCGCTACCGGGATCATCCAGCTTGTAACGATAGTTGACTGGCCGCATTATTTAAATTCTTAAAGCATTAACTTATGGTTCGCCCATTTTTCCGTCTGCTTCCATGAATTGCAACGCCAGCCCTGATAAATTGCAGTACAGGAACCCAGTAATGCCGGCTACCAACTTAAGGTGGGACGGAAATCCTGTTTTTCCAACAAGCTAGAGAGGCGGCATCTGCCCTTAATCTTTCTGGGCTCATCGTGATTGCTCATAGTCAAAAAGTGTCCCGCCTTAAGTGGGTAGCCTGATTTTTTATCGAAAAGTTAACTTGGGTTAATTTTTTTTATATTCATTGTGAATAAAATAATCTTGAACGTTAGATATTTTAAATGAAATAATTTTCATAAAATTATGGAACATGAAGAAGCGGGTTCCCTTATGATTCAAATAACTATTCGTTCAGGATTCACAAATTGCATATTCCTATGCTGAAAACGGGCTTGGCTCCGATGCTTATGAGCCGCAGCACCTAAGTCTCGATAGGAAGTTGCGGCTATCTAAACTGAAAAAGGAGAAGTCATCATGACAAAGAAAGCATTGTTGGTTGGCATTAATGATTATGCCCCGGTCGGTTCCGGAGGGCCGGATTTACGGGGTTGCGTGAACGATGTTCGCGATATGGCGAACACCCTGTCCGTACTCGGCATTGTGCCGGCGTCCCCAAGCTCGATGGTTATTCTCACCGATGCGAGAGCAACGAGGGCGGCTATTATCAACGGATTTAAATGGTTGATCAAGGGCGCGAAAAAAGGTGATGTTTTAATTTTCTATTATTCCGGGCATGGTTCGCAAGTGGCGGATGTGAGTGGCGATGAATTGGACAGGAAAGATGAGACGATTTGCCCACACGATTTTGCAAAAGCCGGAATGATCAAGGATGACGATTTACGTGGTTTGCTTACTGGTTTACCAGCGGGGGTGAATCTGGATGTTATTTTCGATTCCTGCCATTCCGGCACTGGAACGCGACAGTTAGCCGCACTGGCAGCCGTGCCGAAGGAACAGTCTGTTACTTATCGCTACATTGAGCCGCCCCTGGATTGGGGCTTCTTCCTTGATACCAATCCTTCGCTCCCTATGAACGGCATACTTATGCCTGGAGGAGCGGGAGGAGCGAGGAATGCTGTCGTTGTGCCGGGGCTAAACCATGTCCTGTGGGCAGGCTGCCGCGACAACCAATTTTCTGGCGAAGGCCAAATCGATGGAGTCGTGAGAGGCTTTTTCACCTATCAATTCTGCAAGGTATTAAGGGGGGCAGGATTATCAATTACCCGACGCCGCCTTGATGCTCAAGTAACGTTGAATCTGAAAAACTCCGGTCAAACGCCCCAGTTGGAAGGCACGCTCGCCTCCATCAACGAAAAGGTATTTACTTGAGCCGTTGAGCACTGCACCCCGTTAAACTACGAAGCCGGTAGATTTGGCTTGGATAGGCTGTTGGTACAGTGAAATAACTTGAACATGTTGCTCCCTAGTCCTTCGGGAGAGGGGATACCATAATCAAGTTACAGCACTTTCAAATTAGGTTAATGACATTAAATTTATGCAGTGGAGTACAAACCCAGGTTTGCACTCCACTGCATAATTAACTGATATTGAAATTGCTGTATTGCATGCTTGGGCAGTACGCAGAAAATAACCCCCAAAACCAGCCTAGTTCCCACGCTCTGGCGTGGGAATTCATCCGACAATGCTCCAGCGTTGCGTGACGTGGGAGCGTCACTTGCGGCATTCCCACGCCGGAGCGTGGGAACGATAGGATGGGGGGTTATTTATCAATCTTCCTTGCTGGTTTAAGACCTCAGCCCTTAGGCCGAAAGGAGCGCCCCGCAATAATACGCGCAAGCGATTATTGTTTTATCGGGCGCGGATTAGGGAGGGGATGCAGACTCCTTCCTAATCTTTGGCTTCATCCTAGCGGGATGTTTACTTATTGCTTTCTGAAAATTTCGTTTTCCCAATTTCGGGTTGAAATTCTCAGAGGCAGGCTTTTTCAATTTTAACCATTTTGTTAACTTGTTTAACGTGTTTGGATATTATCATGATTATTACTCTCGATGTTTATTCTGGAAGACCGAACCCTACATGGCTGCTTTCCCAAAAAGATACTAATCGGCTTGTAGAGCGGTTTTCGGACAGATCTGTCGCGGAAGCTGAAGTAGTGGATGGCGTTCTTGGTTTTCGCGGTTTAGTGGTCTCCGCTACCAGTGACGAGCAATTGCCAGAGGGCATGCCCGCCACGTTCCGCGTCGGCGGCTTGCTGCCTGCTGATTACTCGGTGCCGGAGTTGCGATTGCGTGCACTTACCGAGGAGGAGTCCGATGATGCTGTCCGGTGGTTGCTATCTACGGGCGAGCATGCGATAAAAGAGGACATTTTCGCGTACCTGGAAGATACACTGGAAATGCGTAAACAAAGCCTGGAAACTGAAGCGCCTACGGAGTTAGTCGTGGAAGAGAAAATCTGGAAGGAAGAGGCCAAGCTTGTTGCAAAAGCAGCATGCATCATTCAAAACACTGCCTATAACCCTGGTTATTGGAATGCTCCTGCCGTTATCGGCAAGAACAATTGTTACAACTACGCGATGAATTATCGCTCGGATACGTTTGCCCAACCGGGGCGCATCTCAGGTCATCCAAATAGCATCATGGCTTGCGCGAATGTTGCCACCGCTGCCAATTGGGATGGTTGCAAGACCACCTGCTCCGGGTCTAACAAAAACGTGGCTTTGGTCATTTGGCCAGGGCAAGATTACCATTGGTACCGGAAACATTCTAATGGTTTCTGGGGACATAAACCCGGCGGCACTGCGGCGCGTAATACCGATAGCTTAGGTAGGATTATCAATGGCACAAGATTAACTCCGCAAAATTGCGCCAGAGGTCCTTATACCATTTTTTGTGGTTACCGCTATTCACCCACCGGGATGAAAGTGCGTTGAATACTCGGGGAAGAGGGTGGGCATTGTTGGCCATCATGGTTCTGTGTTCACCCTGTTCCCTAGAAACCAGCCATAGGAAAACGGTTATGATTGTCGTATTGGATGTGTTTAGCGGAAGACCAAACCCCTCTTGGAATTTGTCTGTGGAACAGCTCATAGAATTGCTGGAACTGTTCAAGAATCTACCTCCTGCGGATAAGCTTCCGCCGGAAAACGGTCTTGGCTATCGTGGCCTTCTTCTTTTAAATGCCGGCGGGGCGGGGGGATTACCTCCACATATTCGCATTTACGCAGGCATAGTGACTATGACAAACGGTCATGTGCAATCCTACCGGGATATTCACAACATTGAACACCGATTACTGCTGCAAGCAGCGCAACAAGGTTACAAGGACATTGTGGACTACGTACTGGAAGAGATGCCAGATCCATAACCAACAAGGAAGATTGATAAATACATGGATTTGATAGTAATAGGACTTAGCTTGATGCGTATGGGATGTTTCCTTATTGCTATATTCGCACTAAAGATCTTAAGGCTAAACGTCGTGGGAGACATTCGAGCTGACTTCATTTCACGCCATTTTCTTTGTAATAACGTTGCTTGTTGGTTGGGAGGAAACAGCCATGACCCGTCCAGATATTATCGTCGGTCAAATCAGCCGGATTGACCCGCCATTAGCGATTCAGGCTGTTCCAGAGGATGGACGGACAGTGCATTTCAGTGATGGACGGATCGCGCACCTCGATCCGGGAAATCCACATTCTATTAGTTTTGGCGAGATCCTGGACGACATGCGTCAGGCGGACATCCCCGTCTATGTCGAACTCGACCAGAAGAGAGGGACTATTAAGCAACTGCGCATTCCTCTTGTCGTGGCCGTCAGCGAGATCACGCGCACGGATTCCGGACAATTGCTTGTCGAATTGGAAATATCGAGTGCCCGCCACACTCTCAGTCCCGGCAATCCGAATTTTGATAGCCTTCAAACTTCTCTCGAAGATGCGCGGCAACACCATGTGCTAGTGATCGTAACCGAAACGGAGGATCATGAAATTATCGATGTCCGCCCTGGTTCGCTTCGATAGTCACCGGTTAATTTAATTTCAAATTAGCGCTCTTAATTATAGGCCAGCGCTTTAGTGATAGCGGAGTCATGGGCGTCATGCAATGACACAGAAACCAGCGACCCGCTAGAAATGCGATGGGCTGAACGCCTAACGCTCCGCGCTTTATAAGCGCAACAAGAACCGCTACGGCCGGAGTCAACCGGTTAATGCGGGACATGTTAATCAAGAGGAATTTTTTATGTCTAATCCCCATTTAATCGTTGGTTTGGTAAGTCACATCGACCTGCCGCCACTCATGACAGCCTCTCACCGTTTGAGCTTCGACCCGGCACCGGTCGATGTTATCTTTGCAAGCGGCGAAACCACTTCTCTCGACCCGAACCATCCGCTTTCGGTCGGTTATGCCGAGATTCTTGAAAATTTGCGGCAGGCCAACATTCCAGGCTATGTCGAACTGGATCCGGGAACCCGATCCATTTCCCGGTTGCTCATCCCTGTGCCGGCGACGGTCGTAGCGCTCGTGAAAATTAGCGGCGGCGATGTGGCAGTTGGCTTGGAGATCTCTCATGCGCACCGCATCCTGAAGAAAGCCAACAGCCAATTCGCCCACCTCTTGCACGTTTTGGAAGACGCCAAAAAGACCGGTGCTACCGTCTTGGTAACCGATACCGATGATCACGAGATCATTGATGTCAGGCTATGGGAGACGGTTGATACCGAGTACGAAACGACTGCGATGGAACTGGCCGCCGAGGTGCTTTCAGCAGGAATCCTTGAGCTTGACGAGCTGGCGGAGGAGGGCTCCCGGGGCGTTGTATCAGCAAGCGGACTCGCGTCCGTCAGCTCTCAGCGTTTGAGCCAGCTATTCACATGGCTCGCCAGCAAGAATTGCAATCCCCGTACCGTTCCACCGCCCTGCATTCCGTTTCTCTATCCCGATGATGGCTGTTGGGGAAGAGCTCACGAAATGACTCGGCTAATCAGCAGCGTCGGCAACGTTCCTGGTAAGGTGTGGAATTATGGCAACCTCCGGGCGAACACTCGGAATAATCCGAATTGCTTCGTGCGCTGGGGCTGGCATGTCACGCCGATCCTCGCCGTTACCGGCTGGAGTGAATACGTTGTAGTCGACCCATCCATGTTTGCCAAGCCAGTGAAGGTTTCGGAATGGAAGAAAGCGCAACAGGACAACGCCTCCCAGATCGTTTATACGGCGTGGCAGGTTTTCTATCGCTCACGGAGCGGACAAGTCCAGTATGATCCCACGTTCTCCCAGACCACAAAGGTACTGGCAACGTATCGTGCGGCGCTCAAGACTCGCTCTCTCGGTCCCAGCGGCCCTCCTCCTTATGCTCGGTGCAGATAACCCGAGCCAGAAGGTTTTCATCCCTGACTGGACACAATGCAATAGCTGACGGCTATCCGCTTATCAACTTTAACGCCAAGAATCTCTGAAAGTTTTGGTCATGGGTGTAGATTCGCCTGTTTGCGAGCGTTCTATGCGCTTTTAAAATATCTTTTCTATCCCATACTTGTATGGTGTGGGTGGGTTTTGCTATTAGCTTTCCGAATTTATATGGTCTGTATGTATTCAAATATCACAATATAGTTAGTAGCACCTTTTGTTACCGCTAAAGCCATTGACTTGCCCAATAGCTACTTCGCCTCGTCAACCATTTGCATGATTTTTTCTTCAACTTCATTGGCAACTTCAGCTAACCCTCTGTCTTGGGAGAGTGTCAAAAGCATCTGTGCCGGTTTGATAAGTCCAATCTTGGTTTTGCCTTGCTCAGTGTACACCGAAATACGGCAAGGCAACGCCATGTTCAGACGCATGTCGATGGATAACACTTTTGTGGCCTGACTCGGATTGCAGACTTCAAAAATTTTGCATTCATTATCAAATGCAAGGTCTTTACTGCGAAGGGTGTTACCCAAGTCGTGGATATGTAACACCCCGAAACCATGATTTTTAACAGCTGACTCCAGATCGGCCGATGCTTGGGTAAATGACTTGTCTGTGTCAACGATGTAATACATGCAAACCTCGAAGGTTGTGACTCAAAATTGAGTTGTTAATAACAACTATACTCTCCATTAAAAACATATTCCGTTTAAATCGCCATTAAACTCCTAAAATAGCGTCAAATAAGTCCTGACTTATGAATTGCGGAGTATATTCAAGGCCTTGATTCTTTAGCGAACCAACGAAAGCACGCAAATGATTCTTCGAACCTTCCATTAAGTTTTGGTACGTTGTTTTCAATGCCAGATTGTTGGTACCTTTGATGGCATTCGTCAAATCCAGTATGTCCTTATCCTCGATTGTTGCTCCCACTGTCAGCGCATCGTTGTAGGATAAACTCCCCTGATAAATTAATTTGTTGTAAAGATCTTGTAGAGCCGAGTTGGTAAAGCTACCGATCCCGGACAAACTGGGATCTGTCAGCCCGAAAAGATTTATTTTTTTAAGAATAGTATCCATGTGCTGTTGTTCCGATGAGGAAATGTTCTTAAAAATATTCATATTCCATGTTTTGTACAATTCTATATAGACATCGCGTGCCAGTTTTTCTTCCTCCCGCATAAAAAGCAGACTATCCTTTTCAGCAGTGGTAAGTTTAGTGACGCTTTGCTGTGTTTGAAGTCTGCTCGCTTCCGATGAAGGCCCCCGAGCCAGCGCAGGAAAAGCGCTTAATAAAGACAGGATTAATGCAAATCCAATGAGTTTTTTAGTAGTAGTTTTCATGTTAATCACCTTTTTATCAATTAATTAATAAAAGCCGCGCGAATCTCGCGCTGTGCTGTAATTTTTTTCAAGCCATACCGACTGCATTCGCCTATTGTGCAGGGGTTATAACGGTAGCGGGCGTTGTTTGACGGATTTGGTTCTGTTCCTGGTTCATCTCGCGTTGCTGTTGTTGGGCACGCTCCTGATTCTGGTCATGCGTTTGTTGGCGCACACGATCACGTTGCATATCACCTGATTCGTTGAATGAGCCTTGCCCCTGCATTCCACCTTGTCCGCCGCCGCGAGCCTGGGTATCAAAAGCGGTTACTGCAATCAGGATGAATAGCAAACTAATTAACGACTTATTTATGACGATTCTCCTTAAAAAGTCTTGAAAAACCTGACGCTGTCATCAGCGTTCAGTGTAATAGCCTCATAATTCAAGGCTTATGCTTCACCTGGGCAGGCTGAAGCTGATAGGCATCTTGGCAGGCTGCGCATATATTCATGATCGTGCCCAATTGCCAAGGTGTATGCTTGGGATCTTTTGGTATTTCTGCCTCAGTAGCGATACGGTCTAAATCTTGATGAACTGACATACCCAGTTACATGAATGTCGGCGGCAGTACATCGTAAAGATGATTTTTGGCTTTATGTCTCATATTGATGCCCAACGCTCGCGACTGTTATGCGACTGCCGTCATATCATCAACAGACAACGCCGCCAGAATAGCTTGCGTGCCGGACAATAAGGCGTGCATTTCATTCAGCGCCTGTGCGCGTTGTTCAGCGTTCCATTTGATGAATTGACGCTGATTGACCTCGTCAGCTATAACGGTTATCGTTGCCAAGCCGAGGACGAAGGTCAAATACATCTTTACGCGTCCCTTCCAGCAAATTCTCAAATTAAATTTGGGGGTACGTGGAATTTTCATAGTTCAATGCTCTTTATTAGGATTGATTAATATAATAACGCTACAATGTTTCCTGGGGTTTTCATAAATGTAACAAGTTGTTTCAAATTGTTACAAAGGGGCAGCCCCTAATCCAACATGTTGATAAGGCTGATTGAATGAATAGATCGGAAGACAAGCAATGCATTCTTATCGTTGACGACGATACGGCACTCCGTGACTTGGTATCTGGTTACCTCGGTTCGAGCGGCTACCAAATAGTCGAGGCGGGTGATGGGATGGCGATGCGTGCAATGTTGAGTGAGCATGCTGTGGATTTGCTGGTGCTCGATCTAATGCTGCCTGGTGAAGATGGTTTGAGCTTGTTACGCTGGTTGCGCGAACATCATGGGCCACCGGTGATTATCGTTTCCGCACGCGGCGACGAAGTGGATCGGGTGGTCGGGTTGGAACTGGGTGCAGACGATTATCTTGCTAAGCCCTTCGGTCCACGCGAACTGTTGGCTCGGGTTCGTGCGGTATTGCGTCGCGGCGAAACTATCGTGCCCACGGATACACAGATCCTGAATTTTGGACCCTACCGCCTGCATCTCAATAGTCATGTCATTAGCAGGGACGGCCTTGAAATCTCCCTGACTTTTGGCGAATTCAACCTGCTGCGGGTGTTATTGGAGCATGCTAATCAAGTTCTATCGCGTGATCATTTGATTAGCTTGCTCAAGGGTTACGAGCGTTTACCCTTTGACCGTAGTATCGACGTGCGGGTCACCCGCCTGCGCCGTAAAATTGAACCTAAACCAGATGCTCCTGTTTATCTACGCACCATCTGGGGTGAAGGTTACTTATTCACGCCTCGAGGCGAGGAAGTGCAGTGAAAGAACGGCCTTCTTTTTTCCGGCGTACCGCGCTCACCGTGGCAGTCGGGCTGTTGGTTTTTCAGATCGCCTCTGGTGCGGCGATGTTTGTCAATTTGGTATTGCCGCTCGCCCATCGTTCCGCTGACGATCTGGCTGATTTATTGATTTTGTCGGCGTATATTTGGGATGAGTTGCCACCGGAGAAACGCTCGGCTTTCCAAGTGGAGCTACGGGAAAAATATGGGCTAAATCTACAAGAATCGGGAGCCGTGCTATCTGAAGAAATGGGGCTTTATCCTTACATCCGCTTTCTGCGTGCGGCTCTTGCTGTGCGTCTGGCTCCCGGTCAATTACCCCGCTTATCGGAAGACGCACACGAACACTTTCAAGTAGAGTTTGCGCAAGAAGGTCGACGCTTATATTTCGAATTTTCCAAGGCCAGAATTACACCGCGCCCAAGTTGGGCGCTGATTTGGATCGCCCTGTCCGGCATTTTAGCGACCCTTGGCTTGGCTTGGCTGCTGGCCCGGCGCGTAACTGCCCCGTTAGCCAAACTGGCAGAGGCGGCTCGACGTATCGGCAAGGGCGAACAAGCTCCTTTGTTGCCGGAACAAGGCGATGCGGAAATCGCCGATCTGGCGCATGTTTTTAACGAAACCTCGCGTCAGCTCCAAGCGCAACGAGAGAATCAGACCACACTGTTGGCTGGCGTGTCTCATGATCTGCGTAGCCCCCTGGCACGGATGAAAATGGCTCTTGGAATGCTCGCCGAAGAGTATTCTTCACCGCTGCTGGTACGCATGGAACGCGACATTGCGGAAATGGATGAGCTGATTGGCGCCCAACTGGCACTGGCGCGTGCTCAAGAAGCTGAAACCGCAGAAAAAACCGACATTAATGCGCTGCTTGCCGATTTGATCGAAGCTGTCGATGCCCAGGCACCCGGCCGATTGCAACTGCGTATCAATGGCTGCCGATGTGAAGCGGTGATAGCGCCGATGGCTTTACGGCGATGCATCGGTAATTTACTGGACAATGCCTTACGGTATGGCGGCGAAGCCGAGATTCAAGTGATTCGGAGGCAAATCCATAGCAAGATTTTTATCGGCGTACGTGATCGAGGCTCTGGCATTCCACCTCAGCTGAGGGACGCGGTATTTCGACCCTTTTATAGAATCGAATCCTCGCGTAATCGCAGCACCGGTGGTAACGGCTTAGGTCTGGCCATTACCCGACAACTCGCCGAAACTCATGGCTGGCAAGTGGGTATCAAATCGCGTATAGGCGGTGGCATCTGTAGCTGGCTGCTGATTTCCTAGTTCCAGTTTCTAAATTTGGCGCTTACTCGAGTTGCTTGGTTTAGCAAGTTGTTCAAGCCCCGGTTTTTTATTTTCGTAGGGATTGAGTTTCGTCACCCCCCTTTAGCAATTTGCAAGTGGCTGGATAAGTTAACGTACTGCGTCAAGAATAGCCTTGTTTTATTTCTTATGCTAAGATAGTAATTAATTACTATCTTTTGTAGAGGTTACCTTGAATACGCCTGTAAAATATCTTCCCGCCGATGAGCGACGAACCGTGACTGTTGAGGCTGTAGTTGAGTTGGCGGGTACGCAAAACCCCAGCGAAATTACAACTGCAGCTATCGCCAAGCACATGCACCTGACCCAAGGCGCGTTGTTTCGTCATTTTCCAACCAAGGATGCCATTTGGCAGGCGGTCATGGAGTGGGTGGCAGAACGCCTTTTGGCGCGAATTGATTTTGCTGCGAAAGATATTGAGTCGCCTCTGGCCGCGATGCAGGCCATGTTCATGAGCCATATCGAGTTCGTAGCCGAGCACCCAGGGGTTCCCCGGATGATGTTTGGCGAATTGCAACGTGCCGAGCAGACGGCACCCAAGCGTATAGTGCAAACCCTGATCCAGCGTTATGGAGAACGCCTGTACCGACTGATTGAGCAAGGCAAGGCTTGCGGAGAGCTGTCCGCCGAACTTGATACCGAAGCTGCGGCCACTCTGTTCATCGGTACGATCCAAGGTCTGGTCATGCAATCGTTGCTGGCCGGCAACGTAGAGCGTATTCGCGACGATGCGCCACGGGTATTTGCGATTTATCAGCGTGGCATCGGGAGCGCACAATGAAACGATGGCCTCTGCAAGGCCGCACCCTGGCCTTATTGACAGTCATCGTTCCGTTGCTTGTGCTCTTCATTTATGTCGCCTTGCGATCCGGCCCGCTGGCACCGGTTGCCGTAACGGTTGAGACTGTCGAGACCAAGTCAATTACCCCTGCTCTATTCGGTATCGGCTCGGTCGAGGCGCGTTACACTTACAAAATCGGCCCCACGGTTGCAGGTCGCGTGCAACAACTGCATGTGCATGTGGGAGATCAAGTGAAGGCCGGGCAAGTGCTTGCCGAGATGGCTCCTGTTGATCTCGATGATCATGTCCGCTCACAAGAGTCGACATTCAAGCGTGCCGGAGCGGCAGTACGTGAAGCGAAGGCTCGGCAAGTCTATGCGCAAACGCAGGCGCACCGCTATCAACAATTGTTTATTGTACGCGCTACCAGTGAGGAAATCGTCACCGCCAAGCAACAGGAATTGCAGATTGCAGAGGCGGTGCTTTCCGCTGCGCATGAAGATGTCACTCGTGCCCGGTCTGACTGGGAGGCATTAGTTGCACAGCGGAGTAACCTGCATCTGATCGCTCCTGTTAATGGCGTGGTGACAATGCGCGATACCGACCCCGGCACGACCATCGTCACGGGTCAGACCGTGGTGGAAATGATCGATCCCAAGAGCTTGTGGATCAACGTGCGCTTCGACCAGATTAGTGCCGCCGGGCTCGCGGCCGGACTACCTGCACGTATTGTGCTGCGTTCGCGTAACGGCCAAACATTGAGCGGTCGGGTACTGCGGGTAGAGCCCAAAGCCGACGCAGTCACCGAGGAAATGCTTGCCAAGGTGGTTTTCGATACTCAACTTGAGTCTTTACCGCCAGTGGGTGAGCTGGCCGAAGTCACGGTCGATTTACCGTCACTCCCTGCCGCCCCCGTCATTCCCAACGCCGCCATCCACCGTGAGAATGACCGGATGGGTGTCTGGCAAGTTATGAATGGCGATCTGCGTTTTACGCAGGTCAAACTTGGGGCTTCTGATCTTGATGGCCGTATCCAAGTAAATGAAGGACTCAAAAACGGCGACCAGGTTGTAGTCTATAGCGAAAAAGCGCTAACCACGCGCAGCCGAATCCATGTGGCTGAACACATTCCGGGGGTATCACAATGATCAGCCTGGCTGGTCGCGATATTCTTCATTCTTGGGGCAAGTTTGTTTTTACCGGCATCGGCCTGGGGTTGTTGATCGGCGTGACGCTGAGCATGGCCGGTATCTATCGGGGTATGGTAGACGATGCACAGGTGATGCTTGACAACACCGGCGCAGACCTGTGGGTGGTACAGCAGGGCACTCAGGGCCCTTATGCGGAGCCATCCAGCCTGTACGACGATACCTATCGCAGCCTGCTGGATATGCCGGGCGTATTACACGCAGCCAATGTTACCTATTTGATTATGCAGGTAGGTCATAGTGGGCATGATATAAGTACCATGGTGGTCGGTATCTTGTCCGGCGGACCTGGACAGCCGGGACAGCCCAGGTATCTTGTTGCCGGGCGGCATATCACCCGCAGTCACTATGAAGCTGTTGCTGATATTACCAGCGGATTTCAGCTCGGTGAACGCATCCGTATCCGCCGTAATCTTTATACGGTAGTCGGATTGTCCAAACGCACGGTATCTTATAACGGTGATCCGATGGTTTTCATCCCGATTAAAGACGCTCAAGAGGCGCAATTTCTGAAAGACAACGATGCCCTGATCCAGCAGCGTCGTCGCAACGCCGAAAACCCCGACTTCAATCGTCCGGGAACTGGCGATCTGCTTGCTGCGGTCAACGCATCGCAAAGTGCCAACACCTATGTTAATGCGGTACTTGTTAAGCTTAAGCCCGAAACAGTCCCTGAGGATGTGGCCGAGCCGATGCGCCACTGGAAGCGCCTACAGGTTTATACCCGCACGCAGATGGAATCTATTCTGGTGGATAAGGTCATCGCTAAATCGGCCAGACAGATCGCCTTGTTTCTGGTAATTCTCGCCATAGTCAGTGCGGCCATTGTTGCCTTCATTATCTATACCTTGACCTTGGGAAAAATCAGGGAAATCGCAGTACTTAAACTGATTGGCACCAAAAATCGCACTATTGCCGGCATGATCATGCAACAGTCAATTGCTCTTGGCATTATCGGTTTTGTGGTGGGAAAAATTATCGCTACCTTCTGGGTGCCGATCTTCCCCAAGTATGTGTTGCTTGAGCCACTCGACTCCGTTGCGGGCTTTTTTGCCGTACTCGTGATCTGTATGCTGGCCAGCCTCGTCGCTATCCGTATGGCGCTCAAGGTCGACCCGGCCGAAGCGATAGGTGGCTAGGATGAGCGGTAAAGGCATTCATATTGAAGGTTTGAAGAAACGCTACGGTGATGGCGATACCGCTGTCCATGCCTTGAAGGGCGTGGATATGCAGGTTGCTCCAGGTGAAGTGGTGGGGCTTGTCGGACCTTCCGGCTCCGGCAAGAGCACCTTGCTAAAATGCTTGGGCGCGGTGATCGACCCTAGCTCTGGCCGCATGGTTCTGGGTGATGAGGTGATCTACGATGGCGGCTGGAAAGTTCGTGACTTGCGTGCCTTGCGGCGAGACAAAATCGGCTTCGTATTTCAGGCACCCTACCTGATTCCGTTTCTCGATGTTACCGACAACGTTGCCCTGCTGCCAATGCTGGCAGGCATGCCTAATGACGAGGCGCGTGCGAAGGCTTTGGAACTGCTTACTGCACTGGATGTGCAGCACCGTGCCCGCGCCATGCCATCTCAGCTTTCCGGCGGCGAGCAGCAGCGCGTAGCCATCGCACGGGGGCTTGTTAACCGCCCGCCAGTGATTCTTGCCGATGAACCCACCGCGCCGCTCGATAGTGAACGAGCCATGGCTGTCATCCGAATTCTCAACGACATGGCACGCCAATTCGAGACTGCCGTCATTGTTGTTACCCACGACGAAAAAATCATTCCCACCTTCAAACGCATCTACCACATCCGTGACGGTGTTACTCATGAAGAAGCTGGCGAAGGACGGGGATTTTATTAAACGAATAATGGATTTAAAGCACTTCTCATGAAAAACCAACATTTCTCTAAAAAAATATTTGCAATAACGGCCGTCAGCTTAATTTCAGTTGGCATAAGCATACCGACGCTTGCCGAAAATGCCTCTGGGGTCAAGCCGCTGGAGCTACGAAGAATCATGCAAGAACTCGGCAAGGATATGCAGGCCATCACTGACTCCATTTCTCATGAGGATTGGCAGCAGGTCGCCAAAATCGCTCCGTTGATCGCCGAGCATCCGCAACCGCCCCTCGGCGAGAAGATGCGTATCCTGGCTTTCATCGGCACTGATGCGAGCAAGTTTGAGAGCCATGATGAAATAACACACCAGACTGCGCGAGCGCTGGAACAAGTTGCCGCACGCAACGATGGATCCGGTGTGATCTCGGCTTTTGCGACTTTGCAAAATAGCTGTCTGGCCTGTCATCAGAGTTTTCGTAAACCGTTTGTGGAGCATTTTTATGGGCAGCGCTGAAGTGACGCACAGGCTCGGCACTGAAAGCAAAAGGACAGCTAACAACCGTATTCCGGCGTCCACGATCTTGATTCTTGCCGGATTGCTGACGGGTTGTATCGTAGGGCCCGATTTCAAAAGACCTGCCGCACCCTATGTAACCGACTACTCCTTTTAATCACAAAGGCTCCAGATGGTCATTTAAATCCTGCTGCGATCCAATACTTGCCGTGTCTTAAAGAGGCATAGTTGATGTTGTCGCATTATTTAATACCTAAATCCTGCAAGCTAACACCTTATATTATTTAATAATCGTTATAAATCAATGGTATAATATAGTTATCAGGTAATCTTACAGGTCATTATTTTAA
>Ga0194058_10000155_pt1 | contig 29456 bp, 23 predicted proteins | sample SepL4417m_MetaG_FD_155490 | JGI IMG/M metagenome (GOLD analysis project Ga0194058, IMG submission 155490) | Anoxic zone freshwater microbial communities from boreal shield lake in IISD Experimental Lakes Area, Ontario, Canada - Sep2016-L442-17m | ecosystem: Environmental > Aquatic > Freshwater... | reverse complement strand
TGACCATTTCGATGCGCTGGCCCGACTCGGAAGAATCGAGGATCGAGTGCATGATATCGAGCACATGGTACGCGGTTCGGGCATTCGCCCGGTGCTCGTGCCCGTTCTGTTCTGACGCGATCATCTCGGAGACCCCGAGGCCGCGGCTGTTGTCCGGATACCCGAATTCCAGAGGGAGATCGGCCCATTCGGACTCCCCCTGGCGGCGGATGCGGACCGGGCCGCCGAACGTATTGGGATCGGGCACGGAGAGCGTGCCCTCGGAGCCGTAAATCTCGATGTTCGGCATGCCGTGCGCCTGGACGTCGAAGCTCGTCACCAAGGTCACCACCGGGCCGGACTCGAACTCCAGCAGCCCCGCGATATGGGTCGGAGTTTCTACCGGGATCCTCTTGCCGGCGAGCGGCTGGCTCTTGATCTCGCGGTCTGGAAAGCTGATGCGGGCGGCTCCGTTCACCCGGCAGACCGGCCCGAGCAACGTGGTGAGCGCCGTCAGATAATACGGCCCCATGTCAAAAAGCGGCCCTCCCCCTTTCTTATAAAAGAATTCCGGGTTCGGATGCCACCCCTCGACTCCCGGGCTCAGCATGAACCCGGCGCCGGCCACCGGCTCGCCGATCGCTCCGGAATCGATCAGCTTCCGGCAGGTCTGGAGCCCAGCCCCCAGAAACGTGTCCGGCGCGCACCCGATCCGCAGGCCGAGCTCCCTGGCCAGGTCAAGCATCTCGCGGGCCTCGCGCCGCTTGGCAGCCAGCGGCTTTTCGTTGTAGAGGTGCTTCTTGCTTTTCAGAACCTCGAGCCCAACCTGCCCGTGCACCGAAGGGACAGTGAGGTTGATCACCAGCTCGATCTCGTCGCAGGCAAGAAGCTGCTCGACCCGCATCGCCGCTGGAATCCCAAACTTTTCCGCCTGCGCCTGCGCCCTCGGGTAATCCAAATCCGCACAGGCGACGATCTCCATGTTCCGGAACTTCTTCCCCGCCTCCGCATAGGTCCCGCTGATGTTTCCGCACCCAAGGATCCCGACCTTCATTTTCTTCATGGAGTGAAGCTGCCAAAATCCCGGGGAAAAGAGCAAGGACCAATCCTCGCCGCCAACGATTCCCTTTGCGGGCACTCTCATCGCCAGGGATAATTTTCCCACAAAATTTCACGCGGCCCTTGACTCACGGTCCATTAGGTGAGCTAATACGCGTTTCCACGAACATGATTTCGGCACCATCTCAATCACGCTCCGGCCCGCACCCCATTTTCCTCTGGCTTTTCTCCTCGATCGGAAAAAAGACTGTCGTGGCGCTCACCGCCATCATCCTGGTTCTTTTTGTGACCGGGCACCTGCTGGGGAACTTCACTCTTTACCTCGGCCAGGACTGGCTGAACATGTACGCCGAGCACCTGCAAAGCCTCGGGCCCATCCTGTGGCTCATCCGCCTCTTCATGCTGGCCACCCTAGGGACGCATGTTCTTTTCATCATGCTGCTCTGGAAGGAAAATCAGGCGGCGCGCCCGAAGAAATACCTCGCGTCCGATCCCGTGGGCACGACAGTTTTTGCGCGCACGATGCGGCTCAGCGGGCTGATCGTGCTAGCGTTCCTCATCTTCCACCTCGCACATTTCACCGTGCAGGTCGTGAACCCGTCGTTCAAGGCGATGGAGGCGCCGCTCGACGGGCGCATGGTGCATGATGTTTACAGCATGGTCGTGGTGGGCTTCCGCAGCGCGCCGGTCTCGATCCTCTACATCGTCGGGCTCACGCTGCTCACCATGCACCTGAGCCACGGGCTCGGAAGCCTCTTTCAAACCCTCGGGATCACGAACCGCCGGCTTCGCCCGGCATTGGAATTCGTGACCCGCGCCTACGCGTGGCTCCTTTATCTCGGCTTTATATCCATCCCGATTTCGATCCTCGTCTTCGGTTTAGGGAAAGGAATTGTCAAATGACACTCGACGCAAAAATACCCGCTGGTCCGCTTGATAAAAAGTGGACGTCCTACAAGAACACCGCCAAGCTGGTCAACCCGGCCAACAAGCGGAAGTTTGAGATCATCGTTGTCGGCTCCGGCCTAGCTGGCGCCTCTGCTGCGGCGACCCTTGCCGAGCAGGGCTACCGGGTGAAATGTTTCTGCTACCAGGACAGCCCGCGCCGCGCGCACTCGATCGCCGCGCAGGGGGGGATCAATGCCGCTAAGAACTACCAGAACGATGGCGACAGCGTTTACCGGCTGTTTTACGACACGATCAAAGGCGGCGACTTCCGCTCGCGGGAGGCGAATGTCCACCGGCTGGCAGAGGTGAGCAACCTGATCATTGACCAGTGCGTCGCGCAGGGGGTGCCGTTTGCCCGCGAATACGGCGGCCTTCTCGACAACCGATCGTTCGGAGGTGCGCAGGTGTCCCGCACATTTTATGCCCGAGGCCAGACCGGGCAGCAGCTTCTGCTCGGCGCCTACTCCGCGCTGAGCCACCAGATCGCCCTCGGCAACGTGACCATGCACTCGAAAAGCGAGATGATGGATCTCGTTCTGGTGGACGGCCATGCGAAGGGGATCGTTATCCGCGACATGACTACCGGAGAAATCTCGTCTCATGCGGGCGATGCCGTCCTCCTCTGCACCGGCGGCTACGGAAACGTCTTCTATCTCTCGACAAATGCTCGCGGGTGCAACGTCACGGCGACCTACCGCGCCTACAAGCGCGGCGCTCTCTTCGCGAACCCGTGCTACACGCAGATCCACCCGACCTGCATCCCGGTGAGCGGAGACTACCAGTCGAAGCTCACCCTCATGTCCGAATCCCTCCGCAACGACGGACGCGTCTGGGTTCCCAAGAGGAAAGAGGATTGCGGAAAAGCCCCGCAGGATATCCCCGAGGACGCCCGGGATTACTACCTCGAGCGGAAATATCCGAGCTACGGGAACCTTGCGCCCCGCGACATCTCGTCGCGATCGGCAAAGGAGGTCTGCGACGACGGGCGCGGAGTTGGCCCGGGCGGGCTCGGCGTCTATCTCGACTTTGCCGACGCGATCAAGCGCCTCGGAAAGCACGTCATCGAGGAGCGCTACGGCAACCTCTTCGAGATGTATCACAACATCACCGGCGAAAACGCTTACGAGCGCCCGATGCGGATCTACCCGGCCGTGCACTACTCGATGGGCGGGCTTTGGGTCGACTACAACCTGATGAGCAACATCCCGGGGCTCCACGTGCTCGGCGAGGCAAATTTCTCCGACCACGGGGCGAACCGGCTCGGGGCCAGCGCCCTCATGCAAGGGCTCGCCGACGGGTATTTTGTCATCCCCTACACCCTTGGAAGCTACATGGCATCGCAGTTCGGCAAGAAGGCAGACGCGACCGCCCCAGCTTTTGCCGAGGCGGTCGCATCGGTGAAAGCCCGCGTCAGCAAGCTCATCGGCATCAACGGGACCCGCAGCGTGGACAGCTTCCACCGCGAGCTCGGGAAGCTTCTTTGGGACAAGTGCGGCATGGCCCGCAATAAGGAGGGCCTCGAGGAGGCGCTTCGCAAAATCCCCAAGCTCCGCGAGGAGTTCTGGAAAAACCTCAAGGTTCTCGGCTCGCCGGATGGCATCAACATGGAGCTCGAGCGTGCTGGGCGCGTGGCCGACTTCCTCGAGTTCGGCGAGCTCCTGTGCCTCGATGCGCTCGGCCGCAACGAATCGTGCGGCGGGCATTTCCGAACCGAGCACCAGACGCCGGAGGGCGAGGCGCTTCGGAATGACAGCGAATACGATTACGTGGCCGCCTGGAAATACGAGGGCGATGGCCAGACTCCGACATTGATCAAGGAGCCGCTGGTGTACGAGGAGGTCAAGCTCTCCACACGAAGCTACAAATAATCTCACCTATGAAATTCTACCTGGAAGTTTGGCGGCAGAAGAGCCCGGATGGCTCGGGGAAGCTGGAGCACTACGAGGCGAACGACATCCCGGCCGAGGCATCGTTCCTCGAGATGCTAGACATCGTCAACGAGGACCTCACGAAGAAGGGCATCGAGCCGATCCAGTTCGACTCCGACTGCCGCGAAGGCATCTGCGGGAACTGCTCGCTCACGATCAACGGCGTGCCCCACGGTGCCGGCCGCGGCACAACCTGCCAGCTCTACATGCGGAAATTCCGCGATGGCCAGATCATCACGATCGAGCCGTTCCGTGCGGATTCGTTCCCACTCGAGCGCGACCTCGTTGTCAACCGCGCGGCCTACGACAGGATCATTCAGGCAGGCGGGTTCATCAGCGAGCGAGCGGGCTCGGCGCCCGATGCAAATTCGGTTCCGATCCCGAAAGTTGTTGCCGACCAGGCGATGGACGCAGCCGCCTGCATCGGTTGCGGCGCCTGCGCTGCCGCGTGCCCGAACGGCTCGGCGATGCTTTTTGTGAGCGCGAAGGTCTCGCATTTTGGACTTCTTCCGCAAGGGAAGCCGGAGAACGACCGCCGCGTCCTCAACATGGTGCGCCAGATGGACAAGGAAGGCTTCGGAAACTGCTCGAACTACTTTGCCTGCGAGGCGGTCTGCCCGGCCAGCATTCCCGCGTCGTTCATCGCACGGATGAACCGCGAATTCTCGTTCGCCTCGATCAAAGAGTCGGTCGGGGTCACCGTCTGAGGGGCGGCAGTCACTTCCCTTCGATCCGGGCAAGCCGCTCGTCCTCGTGCGCGAGCAGCGCCCGGCGGCGCTGGATGGCGAGCCGGATCGCGAAGGCTATGGCGGCGGAGAGAACGAAGATCCACGCCCACAGGGGAACAGAACGATGGTTCCCGGGCTGGGTGAAAATTTGAAATGCCGGCGAGGGCGGCCCGGGAAGCCCCTGAGGATCGAGGCTGATGATGCGGATCGCCCACCGGGAATTTTCCGGAAGATTTTCCAGCCGGGCATGTATGGCCCCATCCGAGGTTGCGATCTTCGCAGCCGGCCAGTCGAGCCATTCGACAACGACCCGGGCCTCCTTGGAAGCAGAAATCTTCCGGCGCTGGATCCTGTATCCGGAGGTGTCCGGAGAGGCCGCCTTCCACGAGATCTCAATCTCATGCGGTCCGGAACGAACGGCCGATGCCTCGCGGACCGGAGGGACCTTCCCGGTTGCCAGCTCCGGCGGACGGACGGGCTCGGGCATGTTCAAAAATTTTCCCACCGGCTGGGCGGAGGTCTCGCGAACCGAAGCGCTGACAGCCAATTGAACCTGCTCTCCAGACGGGGTTCTGACGGCCAGGATGCCACGGTGGGATCCGGGCTTGAAGCTGGCGAACTGGATTTCAAAAACCCGCTGTTCGCCAGCGCCTAAAATTAGGTTTTGCGGATCGGGGATGACGCGCATCCCCTCCGGTGCGGAAATGCTGATCGGCGCGTCCGACTCCCCGGTGTTTCTCACGGTAAACCTCCCTGAAATCTCCTTCCCTTTTTGTGTTTCCCCAAGGTCGAGGACCTCCTCCGGGGTGACGGTCAGCTTCGCGGGCCGGGGATAAACCTTCAGAGGAAACTCGCCGGAGAAGTTTCCGGATTGGAACCTCACGGACCCTTCAAACAGGTTTTTGATCGGGCCGGAGACCTCGGCCTTTACGGAAGCAGATTCTCCGGGGGCGAGGGTGATCGCGCGTGGGGCATGGAGAAATTCCGGCCACTCGAATGTGAGCGTCCGCTCGTGCGGCGATTGGTTGCCGAATGCGACTTCAGAAAATCCTTTCGCCCGCTGATCCGGAGAGAAGATCAAGCCCGCTTTCGGCCATGTCAGGGGGGCCGCGCCGATCCCCCGCAGCTCGACGCACGCCATCGGATCGCTTCCCAGTTGGACCCTGTCGCTGAAGGCCCGCTCCTCTGTCGGGCGGAAGACCAGGAGGATCCTGGCCTCGGAACCGGAAGGCACATGGAAGGTTGAGTTCCCGCTGAGGAACCACGGAGGGCTCGTCTGAATCTGCCCGCCGGCGCGCCCGCCCCCGCCGTTCTTCAAAACCAATTCCTGTCCGGACTCATCGCCCAGATAAACCGTCCCGAAATCGAGCGCCAACGGATGCAGCAAAACCGGAGGCTTTTCTAGCAGGCGGATCCGCACGGTGGCCGGGGCCGAGACCGGCGAATCCGGCGACTGGGCGGCGAAGGTTAAAGAATCCTCGCCTGGCACGGCGCCCGCATTGGGGGTGTAGGTCACCACGGCCTCCGTCCGCCCAGTGCGACTCAGACCGCTCAGCACCCCGCGGCGAGGTGGCTTGCGGATCAGAAACGAAAGCGGCTCGACGATCCTACCTCCGATGCTCAATGGGATTTCTGCAGGCTCGGTGAGATAGACAGAAACCGTTCCGCTCTTCGCAAACGGCGGGGGCGTGGGGATCGGAACGCGCTCCTTCGCCAACGCTTGGGCACACCCTCCCAGGCACAGGATCAGCAAAAGCGTTTTTCTCCAGAAACCCATCAATCTCCACCTCTGAAACCAGCAAGGCGGGCAGCTTCTCCGTGAGTTCTTCAGGGGAGAGGAAGGCGGAAGGTGAACGTGCTGCCATTGCCCGGAGCTGAGCTGACCTCGATCGTTCCGCCCATCGCTTCCGCGAGGCGCCTCGAGATTGCCAGCCCGAGCCCGGTGCCGCCAAACGTCAGATTGATCGAGGCATCGGCTTGCGTGAAAAGATGGAAAAGGCGCGTTTGCGCATCAGCGGAGATTCCGGGGCCGGTATCCTGGACGGAGAAATCGAGGGCCGGGCAGCCGCCGGGGCAGGATGTCGCAACCCGGAGGGAAACCGATCCGCCCGCTGTGAATTTCACGGCGTTGCCGAGAAGGTTGAGCAGGATCTGGGAGATCCGGCGCGCGTCGCCAGTGATGAGCGCCGGCACGTCGGATCCAATCTCGCAGCGGAACTGCAGCCCTTTGGAAGCAGCGGCTTGGCGCGAGGATTGGACGGACTGTTCGACGAGCTCCCTGAGGGCAATCGGCTCGGCAGCGATCTCCAGGAGGCCCCTTTCTATGCTGGAGAAATCCAGGGTGTCGTTGATGATGCTGAGGAGGAGCTTGCCGTTGGAGCTGATGGACTGGGCATAGCCCTTTTGCTCATCATCGAGCAGGGTGAAGGTGAGCAGCTCGGCGAAACCAATCACGCCGTTGAGCGGGTTCCGCAGCTCGTGGCTCATCACGGCGAGAAACTCGCTCTTCGCTCTGGTTGCGGACTCGGCGGCGGCGAGGGATTCGCTCAGCCTGCCCTCCATGGCTTTTCTCGCTGTGATATCGCTCAAAACAACCCGGATTTCCTGCTGGCCCCGTTCATCCAGCCCGAGGGATGCATCCATCTGAGCCCAGAACTCCGCACCTTCGGGCTTCACCATCCGCAGCGCGCACGCCTGCGGCGCGCCGGTCTCAAGGAGCTTTTTCCTGAGCAGGTAGTAGGCATCCTGATCTTCCTTGAGAATGACGCTGGAGATCGGGCGCTGCACCAGGGCCGCCCTGGAGATGCCAAGAAACGAGCTGGCGGTGAGGTTGGCCTGCAGGATCAGACCCGGCACGCCAATAGTGAGATAGCCCACCGGCGCCAGGTCGTAGAGATCGAAGTAGCGCGCCTGCGAAGACATCAGCTCCGCCTGTGACCGCCGCAGCTCGTCGTTCTGCAATTCCAGCTCGATCTGGTGCACCCGCAGCTCGTGGAGGATCGTCCTGAGATCCTCAGAAGACACCGCGTCGAGGTGCTCGTGCGACCGGGCGGTCCGATCGAGAAAAACCTTCTCCGCACGCTGGCGCAGCGTCAGCTTAGTTTCAGTGTTCAATTGCCTGGAGATTCCATTTATTGCACTGCCCCGGCGCGGCTTCCTGCACAGGGGAAGGGCCCAGACATTTCCGTGCGGCAGAAGGCTAGCATCTCCGAGACCCCTGACAAGGGCGAATCAGCCCGCCAGATCCGTGCGTCAGCGCAATGAATGGAGGGCGGTCGCCCCCGGCCGCCTTGCTTGAGCAGCCCGAGGGCGGGCTGCCTCGTGCGCTGCGAAGCTGCGCGCTCCTTGATTTGCCGTTTGTCGAGCCGCACTCCCTGCGCTCCTCATTCTGATGCGCGGATTTGGGCGCCCGCCAACGCGCGCAGAACCGCCTTCCTACTTGAGAACACCGATCGAGCGCAGCTTCCCGCCTTCAAGAGAAAAGATTTCCCGGCTGACTGGAAAGCTCGACCCGAGGTAGCCGGAGATGATGGCCTCGCCCATTTTCTGGAACGCCTGATCCTGCCGGGAAAAGACGAGGATCTGAAAGCGGTTTGGCAGCGCCACCAGAAGATCGGGGCCAAGGGTCGAGGCAAAGCGCTCGGAAAAACCCGGTGCCAGCACGGCGGAGGCGGTCAGCGGGTTGGGGGACTCGAGGACGGCATACTGGATGACGGCATTTTTATCCCGGACAAAATGCGGTTCGAGCGAGGCGAAGACTTCCTGCGCGGTGCGCTGGGCGTCCGGGGAGATCGCCTTCATCGCCATCGCCAGTGTGCGCTCGCGCCCGCCCTCGGCGCCGGAGATTTCTCCGCCGCGAAGGCGCACGAGCGCCAGGATGGTGCGCTCCGATCCGGCGACAGGATGGCGGACCTTGTAGTCCATGAACGAGGGCTCGACCATCCACGCCCATCGGGTTTCGGCCGAGGCCAGCGCGGAAGTCAAAAGGAAGATCCACACCGCCCGGATGAGTATTTTGCGGGCTTGAGAATAGGGACGGGGCGACGGCATTTCTTGAAGGGATTTTGTCCTGAGCCCTGCCGATGCGGAGCAGCGCCGGAGTTAGGATTCTGCCAGGGACTTCCGGAAATCTGCCAGGCGGACGCTGGAGCCGGTGCGGCGGGCTTCTTCGGCTGCATAGCCGATGAGGTGGCTCTCGACCGAGGCATGGAGGCCGGAGCGCATTTCCGCCGCCGGCTTTGCAAACTCCCGATCGATGGCATGCACGAGCCCCGGGTCTCCCCCTCCATGCCCATCATAGCCGCCCACGTCATTTGAGACCCCGTACCGCACGGTGTTTCCGGTGTGGTATTGGACGATGATGTCGTTGCCCGATTGCGCGCGGACCTCGTCTCCGCCGCGCAATGTCGCCTTGGTGCCACAAATCGTCAGGTTGCGCCCGCTGTCGAACGCCGTCATAGTAAACGTTCCGGTCACCCCTCCCTCGAACTCCATGAGGACCACCTGGTGATCCACCGCGTCATTGTCGCAGCGGTAGGCGCACCGCCCCCATGGGCTGCTGGACAGCCAGGAACGGACGTCCTCCTCGGAGGCGTCTCTCCCGCCGTCCATCACCCACTGAAGCCAGCCGCGCTGGCGGCTGGCATACAGCATCGCATTGTAAGGGCAGGTGTCTCCCACCGGGCAGCCCTCGGTGCAATTGTCGGGGGCTCCCTCAGGGGCGTTGGCAGAGGTGAAGTGTGAGAGGGATCCGAAGCTATGCACCTGCCGGCACGGGCGGTTGACGAGCCAGCTGATGATATCGAGATCATGGCAGCTCTTCGCGACCAGCATGGGGGTCGCCTTGCCGGTGACGGCCCAGTGGCCGCGCACATAGCTGTGGGCCTGGTGCCAGGCGCCGACGCCCTCTCGGGCGTCCAGGGTCACCACGTCGCCCAAGGCTCCGCTGGCGACGATTTCATGCACCTTCACATAGAACGGAGAATAGCGGAGGACATGGCATACCAGCACCTTGCGCCCCAGCCGTTCCGCCTCGGACAACAGGTGCAGCACCTTGGCGGGCTCGGAGGCGACCGGCTTCTCCAGAAGCACATCGTAGCCGACCTCCATCGCGCGGATGCAAGGTTCGACGTGGTAGGCATCCTGCGTGCCGATGATGCACACGTCCGCCAGCTTCCCGGCCGCAAACAGCTCGGCATCGCTGGAAAATGAGCGGAACTCCGGGTTGCGGGAGAGCTCACGAATCTGCCCGACTCGGACCGGGTTGGGATCGGCCGCCGCCACCACGCGGTAGCGATGAGGGTGGCGTGCTGCAAGGTCGCAGTAGGTGCGGACGCGCCCTCCGCATCCGACACCGACCAGCGTGAGCGGCTTCTTTCCAGAGTGGGGATTCATCATCATCGTTGGTAATCGCTGCAAGGTGCAGAGCAAGACGATAAATAGGGGACCGTCCCAATGTCCATTATGGAATCGCTTCGCCCGGCAGTTCTCATTTTGACTGTGGGCTGAGCGGGGACGCAGCAAACAGCGGTGAAGCCAGCCCGCAAGCCGAACCCGGCGCTCATGAAGCCGGTGCAGCCCGATGAGGTGCTCGCGCCGATCGTTGGCTCCCTCGACCATGAAACCACTGCGTTCGGTTGGATCAGAGGCGATGGTCTTTCACTCGGTTTTTCTCAACATTTTCTCAAAATCCTCGAGCACCTTGCGCGGGCCGACATAATTGCCGTTCACATAGGACTCGGCGACGGCTGTCCCGCTGGCGTCAAAAACTACCAGGCTCGGAATTCCAGGCCCCCCTTTCCCCACGATCGGATTTCCCATTTTGATCGAACAGAATTCCAGCGCAGGCCAGGGCATTTTGTCATCGACCATATAGGCGGCCATCTGTTCAGCCGACCGATCCGCACTCACGAAAACCAACTCGAACAACTCAGCCTTGGATTTGTTCCGCTTATACCATTTGACTAGATCTGGCGTGAACTTTCGGCACGGCCCGCACCAGGATCCGGAATAGTACACTGCAATGTATTTTTTGTTTGCGAGAGCACCGGAGTCAAAAGGAGTAAGTTTTTTTCCATCCAAAGCTACGAGATTGGAGAGCTTTTCCCCCACAGCATTGTGGAATTGTGATGCTGGTGTTGCGGCCGGGGTTGGGGCCCGCTGGATAGGCACCGGTGTGGCCATCGCAACAGCAGCTTGAACTTTTGCCTGATAGGCATCCCGCGCCCCTTTCACGGCAGCGGCTTTGACGAGAAGGTCGGTTTCACCACCTGCCACCTCACGAAAAGACCCTCCAAGATCAATGGTTACATTGTCAGCCCCAACAGCCTTCACAGGATATTCCCTGCCGGCTGGAAGGTTGATTTTCCCCGATTCTTTTCCAGCAATAATGACCGGCGCTTCAAGGGGAACGGAGACAACCACGGTTTTCGGCCAGAGCGCCCGATCAGCCGCGATTAAAGCTTGGGTCAAGTCCTGCGCAAAAGCATCAGCTGTTGCGATCACGAGAATGAGCCAAGGCAAGGCGGATTTCATGGATTGGAGCGTAAGCTCAGCCGTTCACCGGAGCAAACTCAAACTGAGCAAGTGGGTGGGTCGAATGCGTGTCGATGGCGGCGGCGATGCGAAGGATTTCTTCCGGAGTCGCGTTGCAGAAAGTCAACACGTCGAGCACGCGAGGTTTGCCCTCTGTGATGGTGCCGGTTTTGTCCACCGCGAGAACACGCAATCTTCCGAGGGCTTCGAGATATGCGCCACCTTTTACACCGGCGAACCGTCCTGCAATTGAGCGGGCGGAGACTGCTCTGGCTTGCAGGCGGAACTACATCCCGCAAGGTTTTGGTTCTGTGTTCATTCTTGTTTCGGTAGATAACATTCGAGAACATTTTACCCTCGCGGGATTCCATGAAAGGGAAAATGTTACGGAGAAAGATTTCTGAGTCATCAGGAACCGCAACATCCCATGCCACTCTTTGCTGGCAGATTGGCCTGCGGCGCAATCTGTTCCCTTGCGCAGAATTGCCAAACTTGCTCAATCAAAGCTCGGTGGTGAGGGGCGGATTTGGCAGAGTAGTAGCGTCAACCTTCGAGTTGCGCTCAAACACCTTGTAGAGCGTCGGGAGCAGGAACAATGTCAGAAGTGTGGAACTGATAAGTCCGCCAATAACGACTGCTGCAAGCGGTTTTTGAATCTCGCTGCCTGGTCCGGTGGCGAACAACATCGGCACGAGACCAAGTGCCGCAACGCTCGCGGTGATCAGCACGGGACGCAGCCGAAGGACAGCACCCTTCATGACGGCTAACTCCACGGCGATTCCCTCGCGCCGCAATTCGTTGAAGTAACTTACCATCACCACTCCGTTGAGCACGGCAACGCCGAAAAGCGCGATGAAGCCGACGCTGGCGCTGACGCTCATGTTGAATTGACCGATCAGAAGGGCAAGGATGCCGCCAATGAGCGCGAACGGAATGTTCAAGATGATGAGGAGAGCTTGCTTCACGGAGTTGAACGAACCGAAGAGGAGCAGGAAAATCGCCGCGATGGTTATGGGAACGACAATGCTGAACCTCTTCATCGCGCGTTGCTGATTCTCGAACTGTCCGCCCCATGTGATGAAATATCCGGGCGGCAGCTTCACAGCGGCATCAATCTTCTTCTGTGCCTCTTTCACAAAACTCCCGATGTCGCGGCTGGTGACGTTGCATTCGACCACGATGCGGCGCTGAGCCATCTCGCGGCTGATTTGTGCCGGGCCCTCCGTGACGTAAACACGAGCCAGCTGGTCGAGCGGGATCAGCGCTCCCTGCGGGGAGGCAATGAGGATCTCGCTGATGGATGAAACATCGTTTCTTGCCGATTCGGGGAATCGCACGGCGAGGCCGAATACCTTCTGCCCCTCATAGACGCGCGTGGCCTCCTTGCCTCCGATTGCGGTTTCCACAACCTCTTGGACGTCCGATACGTTGATCCCGTAACGCGCGAGTTTGTCGCGATGGATCTCGATTTGCAGGTAGGCTAGCCCACTGACCTTCTCGACATTGATGTCCGCCGCTCCCGGCACATTTGCCAGAACGCGGGCGACGGCTTCGCCCTTTGCTTTCAGTTCGTCCAGATCGTCGCCAAATATCTTGATGCCTATGGCGGACTTGACGCCGCTGACCAATTCATCCACGCGCAGAGCAATCGGCTGGGTAAAACTGGCAGAAACGCCAGGGACTTCCGCGACGGCTCCGCGCATCTTTTCCACCAGTTCCTGCTTGGTCTTTGCCGTGGTCCATTGATCGCGCGGTTTGAGCGTCACGGTGATATCGCTGGCTTCAACCCCCTCGGGATCGGAGGCAATATCAGCGCGTCCTGTCCGAGAAACCACGTCGATCACCTCCGGAAATTGCTTGATGACTTTTTCCACACGGCCGGAAATTGCTATCGACTGAGGAAGGGAGATGCTGGGCAAGCGCTGAAGTTTTACGGAGATCGCGCCCTCATCCAGTGTCGGCAAAAATTCCGTCCCGATGCGGGGCACGAGTGCAAATGCTCCTGCCAAGGCCAAAACCGCCGGCACGACGACCAGCAAGGGCTGGCTCACACACGGCTTCAGCATCCCAAGGTAGATCTGTTTTAGCCAGCGGAGGTGAATGGGATCCTGTTCGTGCGGAACTTGTTTCAACAGGACCGTGCAGAGCATCGGCACAAGGGTCAGGGAAAGAACCAGCGAGCCGAGCAGCGCGAAGGAAATCGTGAATGCAAGGGGGCTGAACATTTTGCCCTCGAAACCCTCCAGCGTGAAGATCGGCAGAAAAACGAGAATGATGATAAATATGCCGAAGACGATGGGCCGGCCGACCTCCTTCGCGGCGTAGAGCACGGTCTCAACTTTTCCCGCGTGCTCGTGGCGCACCTCGTCGGATTTCCCGGTGAGATGCCGGTGGATATTCTCCACCATCACCACCGCTCCGTCCACCATCATGCCGATGCCAATGGCCAGGCCTCCGAGGGACATGAGATTGGCCGAGAGGCCATACCAGCGCATCATGATGAAAGCGAACAGGGCCGCCAGCGGGAGAACCAGCGTCACGATCATCGCGCTGCGCACGTCGGCGAGCAGCACAATCAGAATGATGAGCACAAAGATTGCGCCCTCCAGCAAGGCCTTCGTTACGGTGTGGATGGCCTTCATCACCAGGTCGGTTCGGTCGTAAAACGGCACCAGCTCGACGCCCGGTGGCAGTGCTTTTCGGATCTCCGGCAATTTTTCCTTCACCGCGTTGACGACATCCCGCCCGCTCGCCCCCTTGAGCATGAGAACAATCCCGGCCACGGCTTCCCCCTCTCCGTTCGCGGTGACCGCTCCCTGGCGCAGCTCCGCGCCGATGACCACATCCGCCACGTCGCGCACATAAATCGGCACATGCTCGTGGGTCGCCACGATGATGTTTTCGATGTCCTTGATGTCCTTCACCTGCCCGAGCCCGCGAACGATGAATTGCTCGGATTCATGGTCGATGAAATTCCCGCTGGCGTTGGAGTTATTCTTTTCCAATGCTTCGAAAACCTGCTGTAAAGTGATGCCGTAGGAAGTCAGGCGGTCGGGTTTGATGAGCACCTGGTATTGCTTCACCAGCCCCCCGAAGGAATTCACGTCGGTGACGCCGGGCACGGTGCGCAGTATCGGGCGCACGATATACTGCTGGATTGTGCGCAGTTCCGTTGCGTTGTATTTCTTGTCCTTGCTGACGATGGTGTATTGATAGATTTCCCCAAGGCCCGTGCTGATCGGACCGAGTTGCACTTCGACTCCGGCAGGCAATTTGTCCCGCGCCCCTTGCAAGCGCTCGAACACGAGCTGCCGGGCAAAGTAGTCATTCACACTGTCTTCAAAAACAACCGTGATCACGCTCAATCCGATTTTCGAAACCGAGCGCACCTCTGTCAGTTTCGGCAGCCCGGCAAGCTCCACCTCAATCGGGCGCGTGACCAGATTTTCCATGTCCGGAGGAGACATCCCCCCTGCGGTTGCGAGCACCTGCACCTGCACGTTCGTCACATCAGGGAAGGCGTCAATAGGAATTTGTTTGACGGCGAGGACGCCGAAACCGGCGAAGATGACCGTTGCCAGAAGGACCAGCAACCGCTGCCGGACGGAGAAAGTGAGAATTGCGTTGATCATTTCCTATTCCTCCCCCAGCTCACCTTTGAGCAGTTCGGATTTCAGGATAAAGCTGCCCTCGGTCACGATTTGTTCTCCAGGTTTGATCCCTTCGAGAACCTGAACCCGTCCGTGTTGCTCCATGCCGAGCTTGACAATTCGCTTTTCAAATTTGTTGTCACCCAGAGCGATGAAAACAGCCTGCTGGTCTCCATCGCTCTGCAAGGTCGAGTCGGGAATGACAATCACGTCCTTCATGATCGTGGTGGTGATTTCCACATCGGCGAACATTCCCGGCTTCAGCTTGCCGTCCTTGTTGGCGGACTCGATGCGGGCTTCGAGTGTGCGAGAAGCCGACTCGATCTGGTTGCCCAGCCGAACGACTTTGCCAGAAAATTCATCGTCGGGATAGGCAAGCACTCGGAACGTGGCGTCCTGCCCAACCTTCACGGCGGCAATGTCCCTCTCCTTGATTTCGGCGATGACCCACAAATCCGTGGCATCGCTGATGTTATAGATGTCGCTCGTCTTGTCGACAAGTTCACCGATCGCGGCAGCGCGCGAGATAATCACGCCGCCAATGGGCGCTCTGATCTCCAGCGGCTTGCCCAGCAACTCCGGGGTCTGCACAAGGGCGAGAACATCACCGGCCTGCACTCGGTCATTGATGTCGAAATTCAGTTTGATCAGCCGACCTTCGAGCGTGCTGGCAACCTTTGCTGTCTTGTTCATGTTCTGGCTCACGCGTCCCGCCGCATTCAACGTGGTTTCCAAGCTTCCCAGCGTCACAGGAGCGGTTTTTATCTCGACGTGCTCGAGGTTTTTCCTGGTCAATATGACGATATTTTCTTCGTGGGCGGCCTCGGTTGTGCCAGGTTCCTCGGACGCGGGTTTTTTGCAACCCGCCATGAAGGCGAGAGCAAAAGCGGCGATCAATGGATAAGTTATTTTATTCATGGTCGTTTGCATAAAAATCAAGGTTTGAGCTCCAAGGGGACGCCGATGGCAGATTCAAGTTCCGCACGGCTTTCAGCCACCCGGCCAAGGGTTTCGTAGTAACTGGTGAGCGCGTCAAAATAGGTCCGCTTGGCGTCGAGATAGATGATGAGCGTGGTGGCGCTTTGTGCGTAGCTCTCCTCAGCCTGCCGGACAAAGTCGCGCATTTGGTAGAGGAATTCCGGGGAATACAGCGCAAGTTGGTCACTCGCTACATCGAGGTTTGAGGCTGCTCCGGTGACCCCTCCGCCGATTTCGAGCCGGAGACGTTGGATTTCTGCCAGATTCTCTTTATGCTGAGCACTGGCGGTCTGGATTCCGCCTTTGTTTCGGTCCCAGAACGGCAGAGGCGCGCTTGCGCTGATCGAAGCAACTTGCTCGTCCTTGTAGTATTCAAAGTTCGGGCCGACGGAAAAATCGGGCAGGCTTTCCATGCGCGTGCGCTTCAAATTCAGCCCGGATTTCTCCGCTTCGATTTCCAGTGCCTGCAAAGCAGGATTCCTGGCCAAGGCCAGAGCGATGAAGTCGCGTGAGCTTCCCTTCGGAGTGAGATTGTCGAGGGATCCAGACAGGGTCAGCGGAGAGGAAGGAGAACGGGCCATCAAGGTATTAAGGACAATGCGTGCGGTTGCGACTTTTCCCTCGGCTTCCCGAAGCGCCGATTGCGCGGCGATGAGATCCGCCTGACTTTTCAGAGACTCGAAGTCCCCAGCGTAGCCGCCCTCCGCGCGCTTTTTTGCAGATTCGAAGAACACCTTCGCCGACGCCACCTGTTCTGTTCTGGCCTCAATGATTTTCTGAGCGGCGAGCAGTTCGTAGAATGCCCGCCTGACTTTTGCTGCCATTTGAAACCGAAAAGCCTCAATGGCCAGCTCACGCAATTTCACATCGGATTTTGCTATGGCGACTTCCAGCGTGCGCTTGCCGGGGAATTTGAACGGCTGACTCAGAGAAATCACTCCATTGAATGCCGTCACAAACGATGTGTCTTCCAATGCCCGCCGCACACCCGGCTCAACCGTGATTTCCGGATTTGCCCAGGTTTTTGCAGTGGTGACCCCGCCTGCGGCGGAAGCGACCGCGGCCTCCAAGGCAAGCATTTCAGGATTGTTTGCACGGGCCGCCGAGATGGCCTCGGTCAATGTGAAACTTGTTTTGCTGCCGCAGCTCGGAGTCTGTACGGAGGAGCTGTCACCTGGCAACGGCGGCGCTTTTTTTCCTTGGGCGAGGAGCGGAGCGGCAGTGGCAAGCCACAGCAAACACGCCAGCGCATGTTGCAGATTCATTGATGGCAAAACCTTGTGGGAGTGGACAGCACGCCCATTAGGACTGGTGCCCGTCCAGATGGTAGCGGATAACGATCTTCGCCGCTTTCCGGGCCTCGCTGACAGGGAAGCTTGCCACATAGCCGATTTCACCTGACCTGCTGCCGCCAGAGTTCGGATGGTGCGGATCAATATCGTCCTGTTTTTCACTAATCACCCGCTCCGCATTGTCGATGAGTTGAACATCGACATGGGCCGCGTAGGGGATATGTCGGCCCAACGATTTTTTAATGTGTCCCGAGATATACAGACGGTCGGAAGATTCATACGCGCGGGCGCTTGAGACTTCTCCCCCCGATGAGGCGATGGTTTCAACAGGGAGCGACGAGTCTGTTGTCTTGAAAAATGAAGTGACCGATGCGCAAGCCGATAATGCGGCGATAGCGATCAGCGCACAGGCGATTCTCGCGAAGCGGAATATTTGCGCGAGACAGATGTCTTGTTGGGATGTTTTCATAATTGTATTGATGGGATGTGGAGCACGGCATTAAGCCGGCTCGGGTGGATTGAAGAGATTCGACCAACCAAATGGTCGAATTTGGGGTGAGAACCCAGAATCAAAAAGCATCACGGACGCACCGCGCCCGCGATTTATCAGGACAACTGAGGAGGGTAATCGATCTCCCTGCAAGGCCCATCGCTCCAAGTCTCACTTTTGACGGTGAGCAAACTTGAAAGGGATGTCGTGAAAAGAAGGCAACCTTGCTCGATCGTCGCCACATGGCTGCAGACATGGGAGAAACAGCAATGCCCGATGGGGCAGTCCTGTTGGTCTGGACATGAAGACTGTTCTTGCGCCTTGTCGCACCTGATGTCCACGCTGGCATGAAGAGCCTGCCCACCAGCCATCAGAAGAATGGCCAGCGTGCAAACAACTCAAATGCGCCTGCGTAAAAAATCCATCGCGAGGAGGGATCGTTGATGCATGAAATCTTGTCAACTCAAATGATGTCGATGCACGAGAGTTCTGGACAAAATAAATCTTCCTGAGCGCAAAACTGATCTTCCGCTGCGCCTTACAGAAATGGATTGATCACCTGCACGCCGCCATAGGCTTGTCCGTCGTTCAGATCCTCGGACAAGATCGCGCGACACTTCAGCGTTTGTGCGGCGGCCAGAACGAGGCTGTCCCAGTAGGAAATCGAATAGCGTTCGCGGATCTCGAGTGCCCGGAAAACTTCGCCGGGCCCGATGGGCAAAATCGGAAACGCCTCCAGCTTCTGCAAAATCTGGACGGCAGAATCGTGGCTGATCGGCGGCGAAAGCTTGCGCGTCGCATTGACATAAAACTCGCCGAGCACCTGGGAGGAAAACGCGATTCCAGGACGCCGCAGAGTTTTTCTCGCGAGATCGCGCTTCGCGGTTTCTTCGGGATGCTTCGATTGGGCGTAGAGCAGGACGTTTGTGTCGATGAAGAAATCAGCGGTCATAAAGTTTGGATCGATCCCGGTCCCGTGCCCCGACCCTCCCTGGGGTCCCCTCCCGGTCCATCACCTCAAACAACTCCTCAATCTGCCTGCCAGGATCCGCTTTCTCGGCCTGCAAGGAACGAAAAAAATCTCTCACCAACCCGCTGACCGATGTCCCCCGGTGCGCGGCTGCAATCCGACAGTTCCGATAACTGTCCTCATCAACGCTCAGGGTAATATTTCTCATGTGTATCACATAATCATGTGGCACACATGACGTCAATGTCGAAAATCATTCCGACACAGGAAAATTGAAACGACGCGCAGCGCGGTTTGCCGTTATGAGCGCCAACCGACAAACCTCACGCTTTCGACTTTGGAAAAAGTTGCCCGCGCCATGGGCCGCAAACTCGTCGTGAAGTTGGCTTGATCGGGACAGAAAAATCTCCCTGCGCAGACTCATTTATTTATCCGGGCTAACGGTTTCATTTCCGGATCTCTTGCGGATGCGCGGCGGGCGCTGCTAGCGTGATGAATCCTGCGGCAAGCGCGATCAACCCACCATGATGAAAACGTCTCCGGCGACAATAAACCTTCCTGACTGGACCGATCCCTCTGCCGCCGCCTGGATCAGCTCCCCTGTGCTCGGCGGCCCGCGGACGGTATCGCCTGCGGTTTACTACCGGCGCGGCTTGCGCATCGAAGGGGGAGGGCCGGCTCGCGCATTTCTGCACATCACTGCGCTGGGCATCTTCGAATGCGAGATCAACGGCCGCCGCGTCGGCAACGAAGTCTTCGCCCCCGGCTGGACCGATTATCGCCAGCGGGTTTACTACCGCACCTACGATGTCACCTCCCTGCTGCGCGATGGGGAAAACGTCCTCGGTGTGATCCTGGGCGACGGCTGGTTTTCCGGCCATGTCGCGGAGAAGGACCGTCAGCTATACGGCGAGCACCCGAGCTTCCTTGCTGTCCTCGAAGCGCATTCCGGCGGCCAGCCGGCCGTGCTGGTGCGCACCGATGCCGGCTGGTCTTACTCCTGCGGGCCGATCCTCGAGAACGACCTCATCATGGGCGAGTCGTATGACGCGCGCCGGGAGCTCGGCGGGTGGTCCTCGCCTGGCTGCTCCGGCGCCTGGCTGCCGGCCACCATCCAGCCGGCGCCGGATATTGTCATCGAGCGCTCGCCAGGACCTCCCGTGAGGCGAATGGAATCCCTGCCGGGCCGCGCGTTGGCCGCCCCGCCGGACGTCTCGTGGCTGCCCTTCTGCCGCCGCTACGATTTCGGGCAGAACTTTTCCGGGCGGGTGAGGCTGCGCGCAACCGGGAAGCGAGGCCTGCACCTGCAGATCCGCCATGCAGAAACCCTCAAGCCCGACGGCAGCCTCTACACCGAAAACCTCCGCAGCGCCCGGGCGACCGACCAGTACACGCTCAAAGGGGAAGGGCTGGAGGAGTGGGAGCCCCGCTTCACATTCCACGGCTTCCGCTACGCAGAAATCACTTGGCAGGGCGCAGCCGCCGATCTTCAAATCGAATCGCTGGAGGGGATCGTCCTCCACTCGGACACTCCCCGCACCGGCGAGTTCGAGTGCTCGCACCCCCTGCTCAACCAGCTCGCCAAAAACATCCTCTGGGGGCAGAAAAGCAATTTCCTCGAAGTGCCAACCGACTGCCCGCAGCGCGACGAGCGGCTCGGGTGGACGGGAGACGCTCAGGTCTTCATCCGCACAGCCGCATTTTTTATGGATGTGCGCGGGTTTTTTCATAAATGGCTCCAGGATATGCGCGATGCCCAGGGGAGCGATGGGGCGGTGCCGGCATTCATCCCGTTCACCGGGTCGTTCGGCTCGGCCGGCGACGGGGGGACGGCATGGGCGGACGCAACATTTATCTGCCCGTGGACAATCTACCTTTGCTACGGCGACACGGAGATCCTGCGCGAGCATTACGCCTCGATGGCTGCCTACCACGACTTCCTTGGCGCCCACCGCGTGAAGGATCATATCCGCTCGCATCCCGAGATCGATGGCTGGGGCGGGTTCGGCGACTGGCTTGCGCTTGACGGCAGCGGAGTTTCTTCAGGCGGCACCCCGAAGGATCTGATCGGCACAGCATTTTATGCCTATGCCACCGACATCCTGTCGCAGGCGGCCGGGATCCTTGGAAAATGCGACGACTCCGCCCTCTACCGCGCCCTGCACCGGGAAATTCTCGAGGCCTTCGCCCGACGGTTCGTTACTCCGGATGGGCTGGTCGTGGGGGGCACGCAAACCGGCTACGTGCTGGCCCTCCATTTCGGCCTTGTCCCGGAGGCGCTTCGGAGCTCGGCCGCGAGCGAATTGGTCCGGCTGATCGTGCGCAATGGCAACCGGATTGGCACCGGATTCGTAGGAACTCCCTACATCCTTCACGTCTTGGAGGCGAACGGCCACCTTGACGTTGCCTACCGCCTGCTGGAGCAGGAGGCCTTCCCCTCGTGGCTCTTCCCTGTGAAGAACGGGGCGACGACGATCTGGGAGCGATGGGACGGCTGGACTCCGGAAAAGGGATTCCAAGACCACGGCATGAACTCCTTCAACCACTATGCCTATGGGGCGGTTGGCGACTGGCTGGTCAGCTCGGTGGCGGGCCTCGACATCGAAGAGCCTGGCTACCGCAGCATCCGCTTCAAGCCCCGCCCAGGAGGCAGCCTCACCCGCGCCCGCGCCAGCCTCCTCACCGGGTTCGGACGGGCATCCATCGGATGGGAGATTGAGGCGGGCGAGCTGCTCCTCCATCTCGATGTGCCAGCCGGCAGTCGGGCGGCGCTCGACCTGCCGCCCGCATGCGGACAGGCTCCGCTCGCCCTCGGCTCGGGCGCGCATGAGCTCCGGTTCCCCTTCCCGTCCGCAGGGGGGTAGGGCCGCCCGGCAAGGAAGCCTTCAGAAGTCCGCATCAAGCGCCGTTCCGCCAACGACGCTGTCATCGCGGAGGATGCATCGCGTGAGGTGGGCGCCCGGGAGGACCTCGGCATTTTCCCAGAGGACGCAATCCTCCAGGATCGCGCCCGGCCCGATTTTTGCGCCGCGCCCGATAGAGCAAGCCCCGATGGCCCGGGCCGACGGATCCACCTCCGCTGGCTCCTGAACCGGCTGCGGCCAGCCGGCAGGGAGATAGGACAAGCGATGTCCGCGAAGAAGCCCATGCGCGCCGAGGTAGGCGGACCGCTCGCCCAGATCGAACCAGAGCCCGCCATCCACCACCTCGCCGCCAATCCCGATCCCGGCCCGGAGGAGGGACAGATAAACCGGAATGATCGAAATCTTCTCCCCCGCCGGGATGTGGCAAAAGATTTCCGGGGAGAGGATGCTGATTCCTGAGAAGAGAAATGATGGGCCGCTGGAATTTCCCAACGAATTCCGGATGTCGCTCACCTGCCCGTTCCGGCACTGGATGTGCAGCGGTCCGCCAGATGAGCGAAGGATGAGGGTGGCGATGTTTCCTGAGGCGAGGTGCCGCTCGATGGCGGGGCGCAGAGGGAAGTCCGAGAGCACATCTCCGTTGTAAACCACAAACGGCTCGTTCCCGATCAGGTCCTCGACATTTTTGATTCCTCCGCCCGTATCCAAAAGGATCGGCTCATGGCGGAATGCCAGGCGGCATCCCCGATACGAATTGCCGATGGGGAGGTAGGCTTCCGGCCGGTGGTGGGTGTTGACCGCGAAGGAGGTGATCCCGCTGGCGATCAGGTGATCAAATGCAAACGTGATCAGCGGCTTTCCGTAGAGGGGCACCATCGGCTTCGGGCGCCGCTCCGTCAGCGGGCGCAAGCGCGTGCCCAGCCCTGCGCCAAGAACGAAGGCCTTCATGGAAGCTGGGTTCTTTCCCCCCGCGCCCGGGGGATGGGAAGCCTCCTCCCCTCTTTGGCCGGCTTAGTAATGTGAGGAGGCTTGAGGTATAAGGGGCTGGGGTCGCCGAAGGAGTCGGTGCGCCGCGCGAGGATTGCTGCGCCGGGAGGCACATCAAGAGCTTCCGGAACTCCCTCCAGCAGCCCTGCAGGACAAAAAACGGGAAGCCGGGGATCGAGGAGAGCCCTTGCCTCCTCGGCCTTCATCAGGGCAGGAGCACCCAGAAGCCTGCCATGGGAAACGCGCGCCAGGAAGCACTGCCCGCCACGCGCGTCGCCCGCAACGAAATACTCGGGAGCCTCGTAGCCGAGCAGCGAGGCGACCCCCGAAAGCCGTGCGCCGTACGCCGTGGCGAGCCCCCAGGCGGCGGCCGCAGACATGCGCAGGCCGTTGTATCCGCCGGGCCCGGTCCCCACGACGACGAGGTCCGCCTTCCCGATCCGGGCGGCTGCCGCCTCCAATGCGGGGAACAGATCCCCTCCACGGCCGCGGGGACACCGGAAGCTCCACGACTCGAGCAGGATCCCGTCCGCGAGCACGGCCACGCTGCCTGACGGCCCGGAAGATTCGATGGAAAGGATGTTCATGGCAGGAGGACCGCTTGGATTCTGCGCCCGGCAGGCACGATCGAGAACCGCACCCGCCAGGTGCCAGGCGGGAGCGCCCCGGGGAACTTCCCACCCCATTCGATGGCGCAAACTCCAGGCTCTTGCAAATAGTCCTCAAACCCCAGAGGAACCAGCTCGTCCTCATGCTCCAGCCGGTACAGGTCGAAATGGACGAGCGGGAGCCGCCCGCCCGGGTATTCGTGGACGATCGGAAATGTCGGGCTCGAAACATCCGAGGCTCCCAGCGCCTCTGCAAGCCCCTGGACAAAGCAGGTTTTTCCTGCCCCGAGCGGCCCCTCAAGGCTGAGAACCAGCCGGTCATGGATGCCCTCGCCAACGCGGAGGCCGAGCGCGCGGGTGTCCGCCTCGGTCTCGCAGAGGATCCCGGAAAAGATTTCATCGCAATGGGGAATTCGGTTTGCCATACCGCCGGCAATTTAGTTCGCTTGCGCCCATGAGCACAATCACGCTTTGGCAAAGGTTTCAACAATACTTTCTCAGCTACGACGACCTCGGGTTCTCGATCGACATCAGCCGGATGAATTTTCCCGAGGATTTTTTCACCGGCACATCCCTTGCTGCCGACCAGGCGTGCCGGCAGATGGAAGCGCTCGAAGCGGGCGCGATTGCGAACCCCGACGAGAGCCGCATGGTCGGCCACTACTGGCTGCGGAACCCTGCGCTGGCTCCCTCCCCGGAAATCGAGGAGGAGATCCGCTCCACGCAACAGGCCGTTCTCGAGTTCGCGGCAGACGTGCATTCCGGCAAGATCCTATCGGCTTCAGGCTCCCGGTTTACCGACATGCTCGCCATTGGCATCGGGGGTTCAGCCCTCGGTCCGGAGCTCGTCGCCGACGCGCTCTGGAGCCCGGCAGACCCGCTCCGCGTCCACTTCTTCGACAACACCGACCCGGACGGCATGGACAAAGTCCTCGGCCAGATCGGCTCGAACCTCGGCGGCACGCTCGTCGTCGTCATCTCAAAATCCGGCGGCACCAAGGAGCCGCGGAATGGGATGCTCACCGCGCAGGCGGCCTTCCGAAAGGCGGGGCTCCCGCCCGCAAAGAACTTTGTTGCGGTGACTGGCGCTGGGAGCGAGCTGGACCGGGCGGCGGCCTCCGAAGGCTGGCTGAGGAGGTTTCCGATGTGGGACTGGGTCGGCGGCCGCACGTCGGTGATGAGCGCCGTCGGGCTTGTTCCTATGGCGCTCCAGGGGCTGGATGTCGCGGCGTTTCTCGCCGGGGCCTCCGCGATGGATGAGAAAACCCGCACCGACGACATCCGGCGGAATGCCGCGATGCTTCTCGCGCTCATGTGGTTCCATTCCGGCGACGGGCACGGGCTTAAGGACATGGTCATCCTGCCCTACAAGGATCGCCTTCTCCTCTTCAGCCGCTACCTCCAGCAGCTCGTCATGGAATCGCTCGGCAAGGAGCTCGACCTCGACGGTAACGTCGTCAACCAGGGCATCGCGGTCTATGGAAACAAAGGCTCCACCGACCAGCACGCGTATGTCCAGCAGCTCCGCGACGGGATCAACAATTTCTTCGTCACGTTCATCGAGGTCCGCAAAGCGGCCGCCTCCGCCCCGATCGAAGTCGAGGAGGGAGTCACCTCGGGAGATTACCTCCAGGGGTTCCTGCGCGGGACGCGCAGCGCCCTCCACGAAAATGGCCGCGAATCCATCACCCTCAGCATCCCCGAGTTCAATGCCTTCCAGCTCGGTGCCCTCATCGCCCTCTACGAGCGGGCCGTCGGGTTTTACGCGTCGCTCGTGAACGTCAACGCCTACCACCAGCCTGGAGTCGAGGCCGGAAAAAAAGCTGCCGCAGAAGTCATCGCGCTCCAAAAGAAAATTGCCGCTCACCTTCGGGTTTTCGGGAAGCCGCAGACCTCCGAGCAGGTGGCTCTTGCGGTCGATGCCGACCCGGAGGAAACCTTCCACGCACTCCGGCACCTGGCCGCAAACCGGCCGGATGTGAGGAGGGAAAACGGCCGCTCGCCCGCGCTCGACACCTTTTGCTCATGAGCCGGCCAGCCGCAGCGCTCGTTGCCATTTGCCTCGCGCTGGCCGTTGCCGGGTGCGACTCGCCAGCCCGGACGGTAGAGGCCGCCCGAAGGCACGTCACGGAATTTCAGGCCGATCCGAACGACAAGACCCAGGCGGCGGTTGAGGAATCCCTCGCTCGGCTCGACTCCCAGATCGCCGGGCTGGAGAAGAAGGACGACTCGGTTCAGGCCGATCTTTACCGCCAGCAGGCCGCCCGGCTCCGCTCCGACTTTCAGGCCGCCAAAATCCACAAGGCCCTGCGCGATGCAAAGAATGCCATCCAGGGAATCGGCGACGCATTCAAGGGGGCCGGGAAGGTCATCAGCGAGACGCTCCAGAGCTCCGGAACCAACGAGCAGTAGCTCCGAGCCCTCCCGGACAGGCACGCGCTTGGCGGCTCGGGTGCACGACGGGAAAGATACCACCACGGGCTGAAAGGTAGGGGCTGACCTCCGGGCTGACTCCTGCGGCGGGCCGGGGACGTCCCGCCCTACCTCGGTAACTTTCGTGTCATGCGCCCTGGCGGCCCATATAGGGTTGCGTTGTTTTGCGCCACTGCTAGAATCTTCTGAGCAACTCAGATCTCCAGCACACCCCGGGCAGGGCATCCTTCAGCCCAACGAAACCACCAGGACGGAATCCCTTTTATTTTCTTACCGCTAATGAACTCATCCTCTCGGGTCATAAAAACCAAAGTCCCCGCGCGCATCATCGTCTCCGCCACGCTGATTGGGCTTTTTGTGGCGGGATTCATCATCGTCGCCGTGTGGCAAAGCGGAGCCAGAATTTCCGACGCCAAGATGTCCGGCATCATCGTCACGAAGGAGTTCCTGCCGTTCGCCGATTCCGAGCGGGAGATCACGCTCAACCGGAGCGGGACAGTCTCCGCCCGGAACGTGGATGGAGACTACATCATCGTCGTCGAGGTTCCCCAGAAGGATGGGAAAAAGAAAGCCGTCAAAGTCTGGCTGAACGACAAGTCCCGCTACGATGCCGTCAAGGTCGGGGATACGTTTGACGTCGGCCCATACTACGTCAGATCGGAATAGGCGGCCGGGCGGACGGCCGGACAAATGAATTTTTCGTCCTTTTTATTTGAACGAAATCCGCAGCGGCCCTGTCAGAACCAGCAACACTCAACTGTCATTACAAAGTAAAACACAACCTATGAGCGTCAACACATCTGAACTCACCCAGCAAGTGCAGGAAAACCGCCAGTGGGTGGAGCCCCTCCTCTCCGAAGTCGGCAAGGTGGTCGTCGGGCAAAAAAACCTTGTTCACCGGCTCCTGGTCGGGCTGCTGACCAACGGCCACGTGCTTCTCGAGGGGGTTCCGGGCCTGGCAAAAACGCTGACCGTGCGCACGCTGGCCCGCTCGATCAGCACCGGCTTTCAGCGGCTGCAATTCACCCCCGACCTCCTTCCGGCCGACCTGATCGGAACCCTGATCTACAATCCGCGCGAGGGCGAGTTCACCACGAAGCTGGGCCCGATTTTTTCGAACCTGATCCTTGCGGACGAGATCAACCGGGCGCCTGCGAAAGTCCAGAGCGCGTTGCTGGAAGCCATGCAGGAGCGGCAGGTCACGATCAGCGACAAGACGTTCAAGCTCCCGGATCCGTTTCTTGTCCTGGCCACGCAAAACCCGATCGAGCAGGAGGGCACCTACCAGCTTCCCGAGGCGCAGCTCGACCGGTTCATGCTGAAAGTCCATGTCGGGTATCCGACGCGGGATGAGGAGCGCTCGATCCTCGACGCCATGTCCACCTCAGCCCCGCGCCTCGATGTCCAGGAGGTCGTCTCGGCGGATGAAATCATCCGCTCTCGCGGGATCGTCAACGGCATCTACGTGGACGACCGCGTCAAGGACTACATCGTCAGCATCGTCTGGGCAACGCGCGACCCTGCCGCCAGCAAGCTCAAGCTCGATGGCATGATCCGCTACGGAGCCTCCCCCAGGGCCACGATCTTCCTCACGCTCGCAGCGAAGGCGAACGCCTTCATCGCAGGGCGCGGATACGTCACCCCGCAGGATGTCAAAACGATCGGCCTCGACGTCCTCCGCCACCGCATCGGGGTCAGCTATGAAGCCGAGGCCGAGTCGGTGACGACCGAGATGATCATCGCCCAGATCTTCGCCGGGCTCCCGGTCCCCTAACCCGGAAGCGAAGGCGGGGCCGCAGTGAGAGCGGTTCCCGATCCGGAGGCATTTTACATTTTAAATTTCTAAAAGAATGGACCGCGACCCGAAAGAGATTCTGAAAAAGATCCGCCGGCTTGAGCTGCGGACCCGGCGGCTGGTGAACGCGACGTTCGCCGGCCAGTACCACAGCGTCTTCAAGGGGAGCGGGATGAATTTCGAGGAGGTTCGGGAATATGCGCCGGGCGATGAGATCCGGTCGATCGACTGGAACGTGACCGCCCGGATGAACGCGCCGTATGTGAAAAAGTTCACCGAGGAGCGCGAGCTGACGGTGATGCTGCTCGTGGATGTGAGCGCATCGGGGACATTCGGGAGCGTCGAGCTGAGCAAGCGCGAGCTTGCGGCCGAGGTGGCATCGATCCTGGCATTCAGCGCGATCAACAACAACGACAAGGTCGGGCTCCTGCTTTTCAGCGACGATGTCGAGCTCTTCATCCCCCCCAAAAAAGGCCGCCTCCATACGCTGCGGCTGATACGGGAAATGCTCTACTTCGAGCCGAAAGGTCGAGGGACAAACCTGGCCGGCGCGCTGGACTACATCAACCGGGTCACGAGCCGCCGCGCAGTTCTTTTTCTCATCTCGGATTTCCTGACTCCAGATTTCAGCAAGGCGCTTACGGTGGCGAGCCGGCGGCACGATGTTGTGGCCATGCCGGTGAGCGACCCTGGGGAGTCGAGCTTGCCGGACGTGGGGATTCTCACGCTCGAAGATGCCGAGACCGGTCAGCAGATCGACATCAACACCGGCAGCAAGGCGATCCGCCAGGGCCTGCGGGATCTTGAGGATCAGCGGAAAAAATCTCTCGAGCGCCTGTTTCGCAGCCGGAGGGTGGATATCGTCCCCCTTGCCACGAACGAGGACTACCTGCTGCCGCTCCGGGCGTTTTTTGAACAGCGCGAGCGCCGACTTGCCGCATGAACCCACCAGCTCCAACCCCGGTTCCCATCCACGACATCGTCGGCCCGGTCTGGTTTCTTCCGTGGCCGATGTGGGCGGTCGTCTGCGCCGCGATCAGCCTGGTGCTCGCCATTGGCGTCATTGGCGCGCTGCTCTGGAAGCTCTTCACGAACCGGCGCCCGCCCACGGCCAAGGAGCGGGCGCTCGCCGTGCTGGAAGCTCTCCGCGCGAAAATTGCCGGCGCCGCCCCATACGCATTCGGGATCACCGTTTCGGATGCGATCCGCCATTACATCCACGACCAGCACGGGCTGCAGGCCACAACCCAGACGTCGCTGGAGTTCCTCGTTGGCATCCGGACAAATCCGGTCTTCACGGACAATGAAAAGGCCGGGCTTTCCGTTTTTTTGGAGCAGACAGACCTCCTCAAATTCGCCCGTGCGGAGGCGGGGGAGTCGGAGATGATCGGGCTTCTTGAGACGGCCGGGCGGCTGGTGCGCGGCGAGGTCCAGCCCGGCGCGAAGGGGGCGAGGGCATGACATTTTTTGGCGTCACGGTCGTCCACCCTTGGGTGCTTCTCCTTCTGCTCCTCGTTCCGGCGCTCGCCTACCTGCGCGGGAGGTTCGGCGGCACGGCAGGGGTGATGTTTCCGAGCACGGCCGCGCTGCTCCGCATCGGCCACCGCCGGCGTTCGCGGTCGGGGGCTATCCTCGCCGGGCTCTCGTATCTGGCCCTCGCGGCGTTCCTGGTCGCCCTCTCCCGCCCGCAGCTCGGGCGCGAAATCACCCGCATCCAGGCGAGCGGGGTGGACATCATGCTCCTGCTGGACGTCTCGCGCTCGATGCTTGCCGAGGATTTTTCGATCGGCTCCAGCCGGGCGAACCGCTTGGAAGTCACGAAGAAGGTGACCGAGCAATTCATACGGAAGCGCCCGAACGACCGCATCGGAATCATCGCCTTTGCCGGCCGCCCCTACCTCGTCAGCCCGCTCACCCTCGACCACGACTGGCTGATCCAAAACCTCGACCGCCTGCAGATCGGGCTTGTCGAGGACGGCACGGCGATCGGCTCGGCGATCGCCTCGGCCGCAAACCGGCTCAAGGACAAAGAGGCGAAAACGAAGCTGATCGTCCTGCTCACAGACGGAGACAACAATGCCGGGAAAGTCATGCCCCTCACGGCGGCCGAGGCGGCGAAAGCCCTCGGGATCCGGATCTACACGATCGGCGCGGGCACGCAAGGCGAGGCCCCGTTCCCGTTTGCCGACCCCTTCGGGCGCACGGTCTATCGC
>Ga0194058_10000154_pt1 | contig 29496 bp, 29 predicted proteins | sample SepL4417m_MetaG_FD_155490 | JGI IMG/M metagenome (GOLD analysis project Ga0194058, IMG submission 155490) | Anoxic zone freshwater microbial communities from boreal shield lake in IISD Experimental Lakes Area, Ontario, Canada - Sep2016-L442-17m | ecosystem: Environmental > Aquatic > Freshwater... | reverse complement strand
TGCAGTGTTGGCTGTATTGGTCTTCGCGTGGCCATCTAACGGCGTGGCTCCGGCGCGCCTGAGCCACATGTCGGTATGCAAGCCACCCGGGTGAAGGTGACCTGCTGTGGCCACGATGTAGCCATCACGATCGACAACCCATTCGTTCTTTGGCGCCCGAGACCCATACGGCGAGCTTGCGTCGTCGGGGTAGGTGTACGTGTGCGCCAGCGGATCGCCACTGCCCTTGATCACATCGAACACCGGGTAGACGCTGCCGTTTTGCACGTCGGTCCAGATGGGTCGCACCGGCACAAGGCCGACTGCTGCAGGACTGTCTGCGGCAATGAAGTCGATGTCGTACTGAATCCAGATCTTTGTCGCGGTGGGCCACAGGTTGTGGATCATGTAGTTGAGCATCCAGCCATCGGAGGCCTTGTAGGGATACCCGTAACCGGCTGGGATCTCCACTGCGGTCTTCTCTTCGCCGGCAGCAAAAAAGCGCTCGGGCAACGCTGAGGTCGAGTCGACTGCCGACGTATTCAGCCAGACTCCGTGATGAAGATGGATCACATCGACAGCAGGAGTGCTGCCATCGGCCAAACGCAGGTTGGGTGCGAGGCGCACGATCCATCCGTCGACCTTTGGCTTCGGAATCGAGCTGGTGTACTCGATGGTGTTCTGGCCGGGCTGAATGTCGATCGGCCCAACCTCGTAATGCAGACGGGTAGCTCCGGCTGGAGTGACAACCACTTTTGGCTTGGCGGCCCTCTTGATTGTTGTGGGTGTTGGGGCCGCGGCCACAGTGACAGGCACCGGGTTGGCTGTCGTGGCGACCGTAGGTGCATCGGTTGATGCGGGGGTATCGCTGGTAACGGTCGCCAGCGAAACAGCAGTGTCTGGCTCGCTGATTGAGGGCACGCTGCTACCCGACGAACTACTACTGCTTGCGCTCGCGCATGCCGCCAACAACGAAGCTGAAATTGCCAGACACGCCAGAGCAAAACGCCGATTCAACATCCGGCCGACTCTACTGCGCATCGCTGCGATGTCCCGAGATCAGTGGCCCAAAGTGCACGCTTGCACCAAACGTCCACATGCAAAGAGCCGGCGCTCCTCTTGGAGACACCGGCCCTAAATTACCTACGGGTGGAGCTGAGGGGAATTGAACCCCTGACCTCTTCATTGCGAACGAAGCGCTCTGCCAACTGAGCTACAGCCCCGTGGAATGCGTGCAAAGCCTAGCGGTGACGGTGGTGAATCAGAAAGCCAGATTTGGCCGACCACCAAATTACGCGGCGCGGAACCAAGCGTTGTCTGAGTACTGGCTGTGCTGCTCGTACTGCTTGAGCTGAACCAGCTTGTAGCAGTAGGCGCACAACGACAAGAACGTGATCGCCACGAGGTACACCATGGTCTGCGCGTGCGTGGTTGCAGCAAGGAAGGTGGAGAGAGCGAACGAAGCGACAAGCCCAAACAGAACGTTGGTGCGGCGCTGACGAACTTCTTGGCGAGGCGTGAGCGTGCGAGCAACCGACGACTGACGGTGCTGATGCCCAGCCGAGCCAGACACCATGGGATCGAGGTGGCTGCGGCGCTGCAAGGTGGCTGCGGTGAGGTGCTCGCGGCTATGCGTTGCGGTGTGAGGATGCGGGCGGTGCACCTGACCGGGACGACCCGACGCTGCTGGCCGAGCGAGCGGCGACTGTGCGAGCGGACGAGCCATGGATCGCATTGGCGCCATACCCCGTGTGGGCACTGATCGCTGCAGGCTCGAGAGCTGCCGGTTGAAGTCGGACACCGAAGATCCCGGGCGGTTCTCGTTGCGACTGCGCAATACCGGAGGAAGGAGGACAGCAGCCCATGCGGCCGCGACGGCGAGGAAGACGATTTGGGTCATTGTTCACCGTCCGTTCGGAGAGAGTTTGGCGTCGTCATAAGAAGTTTGTGCCGCGTGTGAGTTACGACAGGTTATGGACATTGGCACCATGGTAACAGGTTTGTAACTTCTTTACGATTCCGAGACATTCGTAACGATGTCTGTCACATCGCTGGCCGTTTCGTCTTCGCGTCGGAACACACCCGAGCGGCCACCAGTCTTTTCCCACAGGGCAAGCTCGCCAATGATCATGCCCCGGTCGGCCGATTTACACATGTCGTACACCGTGAGCGCAGCCACAGAGCAGGCGTGGAGGGCTTCCATCTCGACGCCAGTGCGATCGACCGTATCGACCTGGGCTTCGATGAGAATCTGATCGTCGCCGATCTCGAAGTTGATGTGCACCGACCCCACGAGCAGTGGGTGACACAGCGGAATCATGTCGGAGGTTCGTTTCGCCGCCTGAATGCCAGCGATGCGGGCCACTGCAAGCACATCACCCTTGTTGACCTCGCGGTTTGCGATGGCAGCAGTTGTCTCGGGACGCATCTTCACCACGCAACGCGCCACGGCCCGGCGGTGGGTTGGTTCTTTCGGAGTGACGTCGACCATTCGCGCGCGGCCAAGGGGATCGAGATGGGTGAACTGCAGATCAGACATGTGGATACTGAGCGTAGTGAGTTGGTGCGGCCCCCGAGCGACAACGGCGCATCAGCGGCTGCGGCGACGGGCTCATCCGCCGATTTGACTCATCGATCGGGCCGGGCGAATGAAGTTGACTTGGTTGATCTGATGACCCGCCCACTTAGTGCCGACCGCCCTCTGAATCTCGACTGCGAGGTCGTCGTCGGATGCACCGCTGCGCATGAGCTTGAGCAAGTCGAACTCGGTGGTAGCAAACAGGCAGGTTCTGAACTGACCCTCGGCGGTGATGCGCACGCGATCGCAGTCGCCGCAGAACGGCTTGGTGATCGTGGGGATCACGCCGATCATGCCGGCACCATCGGTGTAGCGCCAACGATCGGCGGGCGCCGCGCCACGTGCGGCAACTTGCTCAAGTGGGTAGACCGCGTTGATCGCAGCCACGATTTCGTCTTGGCTCACGACCTTGTCGTTCATCCAATGACCCGACGCGTCGAGCGGCATGAACTCAATAAACCGAACCTCGACATTGCGCTCTCGGCCAAATGTTGCCAATGCAACAATCTCGTCGTCGTTGACACCGCGCTCGACAACAGCGTTGATCTTCACGGGATTGAAGCCAGCTTCTTTTGCGGCTTCGATGCCGTCGAGTACGCGAGCCAGTTCGTCACGACGGGTCATCAGCAAGAAGCGATCGGCCTGCAACGTATCGAGGCTGATATTCACCCGGTCGAGGCCGGCCTCGCGAAGCTCGTGTGCCAGCAAACGAAACGTGGCGCCATTTGTGGTGAGCGACAAGTCGGGCTTGTGACCAGCGAGCGGCGACGACGACGTCGCCGGCACCCGCAGTGCAGCGAGCTTGGCGACTAGCACCGGCATGTGAGCGCGAACCGTGGGCTCGCCGCCGGTGAGGCGGAGGCCATCGACCTCGAAACGCTCGACAAAGATGGTGGCGAGGCGCTCGATCTCTTCGAACGTAAGCACCTCACTGCGAGGCAGCCATTTCATGCCCTCTTCGGGCATGCAATAGGTACAGCGAAAGTTGCATCGATCGGTGACCGAGATGCGCAGATCACGAATTGTTCGCCCGAACGGGTCTACGAGATCCATCGGCACAGGTTAGACCAAGGCTCGCGCAAAGCGACCGTTAGAAAGCCAGCACGTAGACGGTGACCTCGTCGCCAGCGGCAACGCTTTCGCCGTCGGGAATCTCGGCCAGCGCGTTCGCCAGAGCCGTGGCTGCAAGTTGGTGGCTGCCTTGCGGACCGCCGGCCGACACGTGATAGCGGCCGTCGGGGCCAAACTGGCCGTGCACTCGTTGGTAATGCACTTTGCCATCGGGGTTGCGACGCAATGTTGTGTCGGCGATGGCCGTGATACGAGTACGAAGCAAGGGCTCGGCGTGGCCCATCATCAACCGCAGCGCCGGGCGGGCCAGCAGCTCGAAGCTCACCAGCGACGAAACCGGGTTGCCCGGCAGGCCGAACACCGGAACAGCGCGGCCGGTGGAGTTCGTGAGCAATCCGAATGCAAATGGCTTTGCCGGCTTGATCGCAATCTGCATCCAGCTCATGTCGGCGATGCGCGACAACACGGCCTTCACGACGTCGTAGTCGCCCATGCTGACGCCGCCGCTCGTGACCACTGCGTCGCACGTATCGGCCGCATGTCGAAGCGTGGCCTCAAGCGCCTGCTCGTCATCGCGCACAATCCCAAAATCGACCGCTACTGCGCCCGACTCGGCCACCATTGCCAGGAGCATCGTCTTGTTGCTCTCGCGAATCTGCCCCATCGCAAGTGGACTGCCATCGTCGATGAGTTCGTCGCCGGTGGACAGCACCGCAACCCGAGCGCGAGGCACGATGTTGACAAAGCGGGCGTTGACGCTGGCGAGAACGCCCGCCACCGCAGGGCGGATGAGAGTGCCCGGGCCGAAGACGGTGGTGCCATCTTTGATGTCGTCGCCTGCATCGCGGATGGCCTGGCCCGAAGTGGCTGTGGCGTTGATGCGCACCACTTGGCCGTCGTTGAGTCGCTCGGTGTTCTCGACCATAACGATGGCATCGGCGCCCTGCGGCACCGGAGCACCGGTCATGATGCGAATCGCTTCGCCACGATGCAGCACGCGATCGGGGGCAGCACCTGCTGCGATTTCATCCACCACAGGAAGTTCGCACGGCACGTTGACCAGATCGGCGGCAATGACGGCGTACCCGTCGACAGCGCTATTCGCGAAGGGAGGAACGTCTTCGCCGGCAACAACGTCGCTCGCCAACACGCAGCCGACGGCGTCGGCAATGTCTGCTGAAACGACGCTCAACACCGTGCACTGAGACAGCACGATGAGACGTGCATCTTCGATGGGAATCAGACCCGTGACCATGGCCATGCACGGTAGTGCTTCGGCGCCGCCAGACTGCAGGGGTGAGTGACCACCCCACTTCGTACCGCGCCTTCTCTGCCGATGGACACAGCGCCCGCTGGACCGCATGGCACCCTGCAGAAACGAGCGCAAACACCAACGCCGACTCCCACTCCAGCTCTCACGAGGAACATCTCACGCTCAGTTGGGACAACGAAGCGTGGACCGCGTCGGGCATCGTGCAGAGCGACAACGTGCAATACGTAATGCGGCTGTCGGCAACGTGGCAAGTGCGTCAGTTCTTGTTGTTCCGCGACATGGACGAGCCCGACCTTTGGCTCGGCAATGACGGCGGCGGTCGCTGGGGAGAAATGAACGGCGCTCACCGGCCCGAACTCGATGGCTGCGTCGACATCGCGTTGGCATGCACCCCGTTCACCAACACCATCGCTATTCGCCGCCTCGCTCTACACGTAGGCGACGCGGCCGAGATCATTGTGGCCGCTGTCGACGTCGAGACCCTCGACATCCAGCCAGTGACTCAGCGGTACAGCCGACTCGACACGCACCGTTGGCACGTTGAGCAGTTGGCTACCGGAGAATCGATTGAGTTCGAAGTCGACGAGTTCGGTCTGGTGATCGACTACCCATCGAGATTTCGGCGCGTGGATTAGCGCCGCGACTCGCCAATGACCCGGCGCAGTTCGTCGCGAAACGCCGGACCGTATTGCGGGTGGTCGAGCGCGAGTTCTACAACGGCGCTGAGCCAGCCAACCGGATTGCCCGTGTCGTAACGGCGCACATCGCGCAGCACACCATGAAATGGTCCGCCGCTGGCCTGTACCCGGAGCGCATCGGTGAGCTGCAACTCGCCACCAGCACCAGGCTTCAGGTGCTCGATGGCGGTGAACACATCGGGAGTGAGCACATAGCGGCCGATGATGATGAGGTCGCTTGGCGCGTCGGCAACCGCAGGCTTTTCGACCAGGTCGCGAACGGCCACCACGCCACCGGCGTCGATATCGCCGATGGGATCGATGACTCCATAAGCGCCAACTTCATCCCGGGGGACGCGTTTGAGACCGACAACGCTGCCGCCCGACGAGACGCACACATCGCACATTGCGCTGAGCAACTCGCTGCTGCCCATCAGTTCGTCGGGCAGCATTACTGCGAACGGTTCGTGCCCCACAACATCTCGGGCGCAACCAACAGCATGGCCAAGACCGAGCGCCGCATGTTGATAGGCAAAGCTGATGCGCACGTCGCGGCCAAGCGCACGCATGCGCTCAGCCATTTCGGGACGGCCGCTGGCCACCAGTTTCTCAATGATCTCGGGGGCGTCGGCGAAGTACGCCTCAATGGCCGGCTTCGTCCGACTGTTCACGACGACGATGTGCTCGATGCCAGCGCCGATGGCCTCATCGATGATCAGTTGTAGGGCGGGCACATCGATGATAGGCAACAGTTCTTTGGGAACTGCTTTGGTCGCTGGCAGGAAACGGGTACCGAGTCCGGCTGCTGGGATGACGGCCGTAGTCACTCGCATGGGGGGTGAGCCTACAAAGCCGGTACGCTGGCACTCGTTACTGTCGACTGCCAAAAGGTTTCGGAGACCCGGTATGCCAACCTACGTCTACAAATTCATCGACACTGGCGAGACCATCGAAGTGCAACAGGCGTTCACCGACGACGCGCTCACCGAGGCCACGCACCCGGCCACCGGCAAGCAAATGGCGGTGAAGAAGGTCTTCCTTCCCGTAGGCGTCACCTTCAAAGGCGGCGGGTTCTACAAGACCGATAGCCGCGGCGGCTCAGGGTCGAGTTCATCATCGAGCTCAAGCACCGCCGCCTCAAGCTCAAGCGACTCGGGCAGCTCAAGCTCGTCATCGAGCGACTCAGGCTCTAGCGCTGCAAGCACGCCGGCACCCGCCGCTGCTGCACCAGCAAGCTCTTCGTCAAGCAGCGCTTCGGCCCCATCGGCCAGTTAGCTCCTGCCGCCGTCACTCTTCACGGCGCTACCATCCCGCTGTCTTCTCCCGCCGCTGCTGTTGTCGCGCCCGAGGAGGCTTTATGCGCTGGATTCCGCGTGTACGAATTGTGTTTGCCCACCACCCATTTGCGTATTGGGCATGCGTTGGGACGTTCTCAATCTGGGTTGCAATCACGATCAACTCGGCGCTTGCTAGCGCTCAGCACCAACGCGAATCATGGGGTCGATCCGAGGTCGTGTTGGTTGCCACTCGTGATCTCGAACCAGGCCAATCACTTCATGGCGCGACAACAACGCGCGAGATTCCCATCGCCTTGAAACCAGCGGCCGCACTCAGCGCGATGCCTGATGGAGCTACGGCTCGCCAAGCCATTGCCACCGGCGAGGTGTTGGTTGGACACGACATTGGGCAGAGCAACGGACCACTAGCCCTATTGCCCGACCATTGGCTGGCGTTGGTGGTTGAGTCCGATAACAGCCCGATGTTCTCAGTGGGCGACAGCGCAGTAGTGCTCGCCGGCGGCCAGATCATTGCCACTGATGCACTGGTGGTCGACGTCATTGACGGCAGCGTCGTGGTGGGCGTGCCATCAGATGCGGCGGGGGCCGTAGCCGATGCCGCAAATCAGCACATCGCTACAGTTGCCCTGAGCGCCAACCCGCAGCCACCACGATCAACACCGTGACACCAAGGGCAACGCGATAGACCACGAACGGCGCAAAGCTGCGTGTGCGCACCCATTTCAGCGTGCCCCATACGGCGACCCAGCCGGCGATCGCACTGGTGAGCACACCAACTGCCATGGCAACACCGAGACCAGACGGCATGCCATCTTTCAGCAATTTGAGACCCTTATAGGCAACAGCCCCACCTGTGATGGGCAGGCTCATCAAGAAGCTCACGCGAGCGGCCGTATCACGGTTGAAACCCAAGAACCTGCCAGCGGTCATGGTGATACCTGAACGCGACGTGCCCGGGTTGAGGGCGAGCACCTGTGCGGCGCCCACGATGATGGCATCGCGCTTCGAGTACTGCTCAAGCTTGCGCTCGCCCACGCGGCGATCGATGTAGGCCAACAAGAGTGCGAACACAATGAGGCTCACGGCAATGAGCGCCGGCTTGCCAAGCTTCTCGTCGATGCTCTTTTCGAACAAGGCGCCAACTGCTGCGCCGGGCAGAGCCGACAACACCAGCAGCCATGCGAGACGACCCTCGGCGCTGGCGGGCCGCTCGCGTTTCACAACGAGACGCACGCCCTCACGCACGTAGCTGATTACGTCGCGTCGGAAGTACACCAATGCTGCAACCAAGGTGCCCAGATGAAGCGCGACATCGAAAGCCTTCTCGACAGAAAGACTTGAGAAGTCGTGCCATCCGAACAGCCACGGCACCAGCAGCAGGTGGCCGCTCGACGAGATCGGAAGGAACTCGGACAGGCCTTGCACAAGGCCGAGCACGATGGCGTGAAGAATTGGCACGGCGTATGTCTAGTGGATACTGGTGCTGGGCACCACACGTGGCGACCATGGCCGATGTTGATCCCAGTGATGACCAACCACCTGCGCAACGCGCAGTTTTGCCAAGAAATCGGCGGGGCCATCGAAGTCGGGCATCTCGACATATGCAGCGCCGAGCGCGAGCGGCACGTGCGCATCGCTGCCGGCACCACCAGCGAGATCGAACTCTTCGGCGAAGGCCGCTGCCTTCGCGTTCAGTGACTTCAGCGAAGTCTTCGCGTTCAGAACCTCGATGGCGTCGATGAATCCGTCATGAGCGAGATCGCGCATCGCGCCCTCGTCGAGGTTGCGGCGCATGGGATCGAACGGGTGCGGGATATAAACCAAGCCACCCTGGTCGCGAATGAGCCGCGCTGCCTCGCGCGGTTGTACGCCAATAGGTACCCGCTCGTTGAGGAACAGGCCAATGATTTCGCCCGCATGAGTTTTGAGTTCTTCGCCCACGATGACTCGACAGGGCAAGTTGGCCGCAACTTCGAGGGCTCCTCGAATTGCGTTGTGGTCGGTGATGCACAGCACGTCGATGCCGCTCGCAACCACCGCGTCGAGTAATTCGTCGGGGGTAGTAGTGGAGTCTCCGCTCCACATTGTGTGGCTGTGCAGATCGACGCGCACCCATCCGTCTCGCAGCGGCTCTGCGAGATGTGGGTGCCGCTCGATTGCTGCAGCTGTTGGCGCTGGCACTTATGCGCCGCTCATCGTGACATCGGCAATGACCAAGCTGACACCGGCGGCCATCGAGGGCAACCAATCGACATCGCCACCCACTTCGACGATGTCGTGCAGCATGCGCTGCAACGTAGAGGCAATCGTGAACTCGCGAACCGGCGCACCAAGCTGACCCCTTGAGATCAGCAGGCCCGAGGCTCCGGTAGAGAAATCGCCACTGATGGGGTTCACACCGCTGTGCAATCCCTGCACCATTTGGATGAGCACACCATCTTCAACATCGGCCACAAGCTCGGCCTGTGTACGAGCGCCGGGCTTGAGCTGCATCGCTAGGCAACCGACGCCGGGCGTGCCTTTGAAGCCACCGCGAACTGAGTTGCCGGTGCTCACCGTTCCAGCGCGGCGAGCGCTGTATGACGAGTGCACAAAGCCCTGCAACACTCCGGCCTCGATGAGCGAGTTGCGGCGAGCTGCCAAGCCTTCGCCATCGATGTCGGTAGCCGTATAGGCCTTGGAATTGGTGGGGTCATCGATGAGCGTGAACAGCGGCGAAGCAACGGATTCGCCAACACGGTTTGCAAACAGGCTGCGACCTTTGATGACGTTCTCGCCATTGAGCGCGCTGCTGATAACGCCGAGGAACTGTGCCGTTACATATGGATCGAGAACGACCGTGACGCGCTTTGAAGGCGGCTTGATAGCACCAAGCAAGCGGGTGGCGCGATCGGCGGCTTCACGTGCTGCCTTGGCAAGATCGAACTCGTGCGGCGAACGACCGACGCTAAATCCGAAACCGGTTTGGGTCTCGTCGCCGTCATCGGCGAGCGTGCTCACCGATACGTAACAGGCGTTCTCGCGGCCGTTGACTCTGATGCCCGTGGTAGTTGCAACCGCTGTCTCGCCAGCACCATCGCTGTAGTTGGCATCATCGACGCGCACTCGCGGATCGGATGCTGCGGTGAGCCGCTCGAGTTCTTTGGCAAGCGCGATCTTGTCGGCCGTGGGATACGCAGCCAATGCTTCGTTCCACAGTTCTTGAGGAACTACGGCAACACCATCGGGTTCGGCTAATCCAGCCCATTCGTCGGGGGTGCCGAAGGCCACGTTGTCGCGGGCCTGCGCCAACACCGACGCAATAGCTGACTCATCGAGCGTGCCTGCATACGCAAAACCCGTGCGGCCGTCTTTGATGACGCGAATTCCGATGCCCTCGCTCTGTGCGCTGACGAAGTGCTCGACCTCGCCTTCGTAAATGCGGATATCGGTCTCGACACCGCGAGCTACATAGGCCTCAACCTGCTCGCCGCGGGCGGCCTGCGCGATCACTCGGTCGGCGATGTCTTGCAGCTGTGAAGAACCGGAACTCATGCTGCCGTGCCGCCAATGGTCATCGACTTCACGCGCAACGTCGGCTGCCCATCGCCAACCGGCACGCCTTGGCCATCTTTGCCACACGTGCCTGGGTTGCCCATTGCGAAGTCGTTGGCCAACGCATCGATGTCGCGAAGCACCTGTGGGCCATTGCCAATGAGGTTGCCCTCGCGAAGCGGATCGGTGAGCTCACCGTTTTCGATGAGATATGCCTCGGTCATGCCGAATACGAAATCGCCAGAAGCGGTGTTGACGCTGCCGCCGCCAAGTTTGGCTACGTACACGCCATAGGGCGTATCGCGGATGATGTCTTCGGCGTTCTCGGTGCCATTGAGTACATAGGTATTGGTCATGCGCACCATGGGCAGATGCATGTAACTCTGCCGGCGACCGTTGCCCGAGTGGGCGTGACCTTCTTTGCGGGCCCGAAGGTGATCCCACATGTAGTCGGTGAGCACTCCATCTTGGATGAGCACGTTGTGCTGGCTCGGATGGCCTTCGTCGTCGATGCCGATGGCACCCCACTCGCCGGCCATGGTGCCGTCGTCGACCAAGGTGACTAATGGCGAGGCAACGAGTTCGCCCACCTTGCCGCGGTACACGCTGGCACCCTTACTGACAAGGTCTGCTTCGAGGCCATGCCCGCACGCTTCGTGAAACAACACGCCACCGCTGCCAGCTTTGATGACAACAGGAATCGCACCGCTGGGCGCAGGGCGGGCGCGCAGCTTGGTGATTGCCTGGCGCGCCGCAGTGCGAGCAAGTTCTTCGACATCGTGCTGATCGAACAGTTCGAAGCCAACGGTGTGGCCGAGCGACTCGAAACCGGTTTGCATACCGGCATCACCATTGGCCACCACGCTGATGCGCAGGATGTGACGAACCTGTTCATCTTCGGCCAACAAGCCGTCGCTGTTGGCAACGATGATGCGCTTGCGACTATCGGCGTAGCCGGCCGACACTTGGCCGATAGCCCCGCCCATCGAGCGAGCGGCTTCGTCGACCCGTTGCAACAACGACACCTTGGCAGCCTTGCCAACCGTGTCGGGATAGATCTCGATGCGATTCACCACGTGTGCTGGCGAGCGTGTAAGCGATACGACACGAGTGCCAGCGCCGCCCTGCGAGGCCACTGCGCTCGCGGCCTCGGCGGCGGCGCGCAGGCCAGCCTCGGACAGGTCGGCCGTATACGCAAAGCCGGTGGTTTCGCCGACAACCACACGGATGCCAGCACCGCGATCGCGGCCACTAGAAACCTGCTCGACTCGCCCGTCGTCGAGCCCAGCCGATGTAGACGACTTATCCTCGGCGTACACCTCGGCAAAGTCGCCGCCCTTACGCAGAGCAGTTGCCAATACGCGCTCAAGTACTTCGTGTTCAATCACCCGCCCAGCCTACGGGAATGACCCTCACCGCCTGCTGACGAACGGTAAGGTCCGCCCGGTTGGGATTGGTCACCGCCCGACAATCGAGGGAGACACGTGAGCAAGGCCATTCGAACTGGGTTTCTGGTTGCCCTTGCGCTGGTCGCTGGCGCAGCGTGCAGCAGCGACAGCAAGGTCGTTGCTCCACTTCAATCGATCGCACCCACTGGGACACTCGTTACCCCCGATTCGTCGGCTCAGTTACCAACGGGAGTGGGAGGCCTCGGCACCATTCCTCCAACGGACCAACTTGGCAGCACCAATCCCACGAACTCGGCGCCAAGCGCAGCTGACCCATCGACCGCGCCCTGCACCTTTGAGGCCATTCACTCGCAGACCGGCCCTGCCCCAGCTGGGATCACCGATATTGATCTGCGTTGCGAGGGCGACTGGGCATCGTGGGTCGGAAAGGCCGACGACCCAACGCTGTCAGATGGTTACTTCGCAGTGGCGAAGCGAACGGCCCAGGGCTGGAAAACGGCCAACCTCGGAACTGCCGGCGTGTGCGCCGATGGCGGAGTTCCCGAAGCGTTATGGACTGCCCTCAATTGCACCGAGTAGACCGCCGCGCCACCTCAAAGTTACGGGCACGATGCTGAGCGCCTAGAGTAGACACTCGTGTCTGTGCAAGCCGAAGTCGCTCAACCACAGACGCGCGCCCGACTGCCTTGGTTACGTGAAGCAATCGTGCTCGCAGTTGTCTATGTGGTGTACGGACTCGTGCGCAATCGGTTCGGTTCGGCCCACCTCCACGGCGACGATGCGCCGCTGCATGCGTTCAACAACGCAGTGCGAGTTATCCACCTCGAAAAGACTCTTGGTCTCTTCCATGAACCAACGATCCAGCGCTGGTTCCTCGGAACTCCATTCATCGCCTTCTTCAACATTTTCTACGGCACCGCCCACTTCGTGGTCACCCTCGGGGTGCTGATCTGGCTCTTCGTTCGTCGGCATCACGTGTTCGCACGGTGGCGCACAACACTGGTGGCAACGACAGTTGTGGCGCTCTTTGGGTTCGCCTTGTTCCCGTTGATGCCTCCCAGGCTTGTGAACACCCCACCATCCCAGTCGCGTTATGGCGGTGGGCAGTTGGCCGTCGATCGACACCTGCCGAATTATGGGTTTGTCGACACGCTTCGCGACGGCGACGGCTTGTGGTCCTTTGACTCGCAAGGCATGGACGACATCTCGAACCAATACGCCGCGATGCCCAGCCTGCACATCGGCTGGAGCCTGTGGTGCATGTTGGTTCTGTGGCGATTCAGCCGCCGTCGTATCTCACGGCTTATTGGGTTGGCTTATCCCGTGCTCACCCTGATCGCAATTGTTGCCACCGCAAACCATTTCATTATCGATGCTGCTGGCGGTATCGCCATCGTCGTGGTGGGCTCACTCGTTGCCCATCTTGTCGAGCGTGTGCAAAGAAATCGGGCTGCCGCGGCAAACGCGGAGCCACGTTCGAGTAGCGATGTCGTCGTTGGCCACTGAGCCCGAGACCGAGCACGTCTCTCGACGAGCTCTCTCACGCGACATCGCAATCACCGCTGTCGTCGCAGTCGCGTTGCACCTGCCCTCGCTGATTCGCAAGGCTGCGCTCAATAGCGACGAGGCCACCATGGCAACCGTGGCGCGCATGATGCGCCATGGCGCACGGCTCTACACGGGAGCCGTCGACCGCAAACCACCCGGTGCATTTCTGGTGTACCGACTGCTCGAACCCCTCTTTGGCATGTGGAGTCTTACGGCTGCTCGCTGGGTCGCGCTTTGCGCCATCGTGGTTGCGGCATGGATCATCGCGCTCGAGGCGCGCCGCCGTTGGACCCAGGTCCTGCCGCTCGCGGTTGCGCTGTTGTTCGTGGTGGCGTTTGCCGCGCTACCCGCAGAAGACTCGAGTGCCGTCGGATTCGAGCTGCTCGCGATATTGCCGATGGTCGCTGCGTTCGTTCTCGGCGCCCGCGGCCGCGTTCTGCTCGCCGGTGCAGCCCTTGGCGTCGCCACGCTGTTCAAGCAGCCAATGCTGCTCGGAGCCCTGCCGCTTACGGCGCAGTGTCTCAGCATTTCTGCACCTTGGTCCCGTCGCTTCGTTCGCCTCGCTCTCTCGGGCACCGTATGCGCGGCAACGATTCTGCTTGGGCTCGCACCGTTCGGGCTGCACAACGCTCTGGCGTGGTTCGCCGGCAACGGCGACAACTATCTCGGCGGCACCAGGCTCTCGACGGTGGCCATCATCGCACTCGAGCAGATCGGGTCGATCGTTGCACTCACGGGTGGGCTCCTCGTGCTTGCAGCGGTCGCTTGGGGCAAACGGCGCCTACCGCTCGACCTCACGGTGTGGGTGATCTCCAGTGTGATTGCCGCCTCAATCGGTTTCCGATTCGTGCTGCACTACTTCAACCAACTGCTGCCGGCATTGGTACTGATGGCTGCGCCGGCATTGACGAGCTTCGCTGTCATGCGCCGCCCATGGCCGCGTTTCGCCACCGTGTGGATTGCGGGCGCCTCTGCATTCAGCATGTTCACGTTGCTCACCGCCAACTCATTCCACGACCTACCAAATGTCGACCATGTCGCTCGAGCAGTCGCCGAACGAACCAAGCCGGGCGACAAGGTGTTCGTGTGGGGCCAGGCACCCGAGATCTATTGGCTCAGCCAACGCGACCCGGCCACGCGCTATCCGCACGTCGGGTTTATCACCGGTATCACACCCAAGCGACCAGGTGTTCCCGCATATCTGCTCTCGATGCCGTCAGCGGCCGAAACGCTGCTCAGCGATCTCGCTGCCAACCATCCAGCGCTCATCATCGACGCTGCTATCAAGCGGGTTCGCGGCGGCGACCGGTACCCAATGGCCACGAGTCCGGTGGCTGCCTTTGTGAAGAAGGGCTACTGCGTGATCGATGTCATCGACCAGATCTCGCTGCTCGCCCCCTGCAAGCCGTAGCCCAGTTCATCAACCAACCACAGCGAGTTCACGCCACCGACAATCAAGGGGTAGCGTTTGACCCGCCATGGCTCTTGAGTCCATCCACGAACCAGCAGATCTTCGAAACCTTTCATACCCCGATCTCGATGAGCTCGCCGGTGAGATTCGCGACTTCGTGGTTCAGGCCGTAGCCGAAACCGGTGGCCATCTCGGTTCAAATCTTGGCGCTGTCGAACTCACCCTTGCGTTGCACCGTGTCTTCGAGTCGCCACGCGATGCCGTGTTGTGGGACACCGGCCATCAGGCCTACATCCACAAGATCCTCACGGGCAGGCAAGGCCGATTCGATCAGCTGCGCCAGGCCAACGGGCTGTCGGGATATCCGAGCCGCGAAGAGAGCCAGCACGACTTCATCGAAAACAGCCATGCCAGCACCGTGCTGTCGTATGCCTATGGGCTCGCCGCGGCGCGAGATGCAGGTACCAGCGGCGACCGACGCCACGTTGTTGCCGTCATCGGCGATGGTTCGATGACCGGAGGCATGGCGTACGAAGCGCTGAACAACCTCGGCCACAGCCAACGCAGAGTCATCGTTGTGCTCAACGACAATGGCCGCAGCTACGCGCCAACGATTTCAAACCTCACAGCATCAACAATGTCGTTGTCGACGCCGCTTCCCGACGCTGATCACGCCGAGCCGCACACGCTGCCAGAACGAATCGCCGACCGCCTCAGCCACACCCTCACCAGCATCCGGCTCAATCCGGTGTACGTGCGTCGCCAACGCAAGATCGAACACTTCCTGCGCGAGTTGCCCGTTGTTGGCCCGCAAGCCGAAAAGGGCATGGAGGCGTTCAAGGCCGCGGTGCGCGAGTTCTTGCAGCCGCCATCGTTCTTCGAAGCCCTTGGCGTTCGCTACGTCGGTCCAGTCGACGGACACAACATTGAAGAACTCGAGCACGCATTTGCGAATGCAATCGAACTCTCAGCCGAAGGTCCGATCTGCGTGCATGTCGTCACCCAAAAGGGCCGTGGCTATTCACCGGCAGAAGATGACGACGAAAAGCACCTTCACGACACGCCCGTATTCGACGCCGCCGTTGGCCCACCCAAGGCACTTCCGTCTGGCTACACGCAAGCGTTCGCAGACGCCATCGTGAAAGAGGCCGAGGCCGATCTTCGCATCGTGGCCATCACCGCGGCTATGCCCGGACCCACCGGCCTGCTTCCATTCGAACAACGCTTCCCCGATCGTTTCTTCGACGTCGGCATCGCCGAGCAGCACGCTGTAACCGGCGCTGCGGGCATGGCGATGGGCGGTCTGCGCCCAGTAGTGGCGTTGTACTCCACATTTTTGAATCGTGCTTGGGATCAAGTGGTCTACGACGTAGCCCTGCACCGACTGCCTGTCATCTTCTGTCTCGATCGCGCGGGCATCACCGGCGACGACGGCCCAAGCCACCACGGCGTCTACGACATGGCGCTGCTCGCCAAGGTTCCGGGCATGCGTGTGCTTGCGCCATCAAGTGCACAAGAACTCGGTGTGATGCTGCACGACGCAATCTCATTCGCCAACGATGGCCCGGTGACCATCCGCTACCCGCGCGGTTCGGCGCGGCAGGTGAGCGAGCACGAAGTAGGAAACGGCTTGCTCGCGCGACGCATCCGTAAGGGTGACGGAAGCGTGTGCATTCTGGCCATCGGCAAGATGGTGGCCGCCGCCGAAAAGGCCGCCGAAGATTTGGCGGGCGAAGGACGCAAGGTCACGGTGTTCGACGTGCGCTGCTGTGCACCACTCGACCCCGCAATGATTCTCGAAGCCGCACAGCACCAGTTCGTTGTGACCATCGAAGACGGAATCCGCGACGGAGGCATCGGAATGACGATTGCCGATCAGGTGCACGCAATCGACGCCTCCGTGCCGGTCGAGGTCTTGGGTATTCCCACCAAGTTCATTCCTCATGCCAAGGCCGAGCGCATCCTTGCCACCCTTGGCCTTGACGCTGCCGGCGTCGCTGCAACCATTCGGGCAAGAACAGACCTGGCCACGTGAACCTCGCCACCGAGCTCGAGTTTGCGCTTCACCTCGCCGACCTGGCCGATGCGCTGACGCTGCCCTTCTACGAAGAGCGCGCCTTCACGGTCGACCGCAAAACCGACCGCAGCGAAGTCACCGAGGCCGATCGTCAGACCGAAGCCCTGCTGCGCGCAGCGGTTGCCGAAGCGTTTCCCACTCACGGGTTTGTTGGCGAAGAGGCAGGCGTTTCTGGCGATCCCACATCGCCGTGGCGCTGGATTGTCGATCCCATCGATGGCACCAGCAACTTCGTGCGCGGCATCCCGGTTTGGGCCACGCTGATTGCGCTCACTCACGCCGATCACGGACCCGTGGTCGGCGTGGTGTCTGCTCCGGCGATGCAACGTCGGTGGACCGGCGCCATGGGGTTGGGCGCCACGGTCAATGGCAAAACTATTCGCGTCTCCACTCTCTCGAACCTTGCCGACTCTCAAGTGTGCGTCACCTATAGCTCCGGCTGGGACAAGATCGGCCTGACCTTAAAGCTTGTTGAGCTACAACAGTCCGCATACCGTGCTCGCGGGTTCGGCGACTTTTGGCAACACATGTTGGTGGCCGAAGGGTCGATGGAAGTGGCGGTCGATGCCATCGGCGTTCAGCCATACGACCTTGCCGCGGTGCAGGTGGTGGTCGAACAGGCGGGCGGCACGTTTACCGATCGGCTCGGTGTGCGCACCTTCGAGTCAAACTCTGCGGTGAGCTCGAACGGGCTGATGCACGCCGACGTGATCCGTCGCATCGGTCCAACGCCATGACCGATCTGGTCATTCGCAACGCACGACTTGTCGATGGGTCTGGTGCCGATGCGCGAATGGCCGACATCAGCGTCACTGGCCACCTCATTACCGCCGTCGACCAAGCCGGCACCGCGTCTACAAGTCACGCGAGGCGCACCATCGACGCCGACGGCTTGTTACTCACCCCGGGTTGGGTCGATGTCCACACCCATTACGACGCACAGGTCAGTTGGGACCCATGGCTCACGCCGTCGTCGTGGCACGGCGTGACCACCATCGTGATGGGCAACTGCGGCGTTGGCTTCGCTCCGGCACACGCCGACCGCCACGAATGGCTCATCGAGTTGATGGAGGGCGTCGAAGACATACCCGGCTCGGCGATGACCGAGGGCATCTCGTGGGAGTGGAGCACGTTCCCCGAGTACCTCGATGCAATCGAGCGCAGGCCGCACGCCATCGATGTGGGCGCACAGATCGCTCACGGAGCGCTACGCGCCTACGTGATGGGCGAACGCGGCGCCGCTAACGAGCCAGCCACCGCTGCCGACATCACCCACATGGCGGCGCTCGTCGAAGAAGCGCTTCGCGCGGGCGCGCTCGGTTTCAGCACCAGCCGCACACCGCTGCATCGCAGTAAGAGTGGCGAGCTTGTGCCGGGCACCAACGCAGCCGCTCACGAACTGCTCCGTATCGGCGACGCCATTCGCCGAGTAGGGCATGGCGTTTTTCAGTTTGCTCCGGAGCACGCACGACTGCCCATCGACGAATGGCCGTGGATGCGCCAGTTGGCCGAGCTCACCGGCCAACCGGTGTGCGTCAACCTCAATCAACCCGACTCAGCGCCCGAGGTGTGGCGCGAAGTGCTCGGGCTGCTCGACACTGCAGCGGCCGACAACGTGCCGCTGTATGCGCAAATTGCTGGCCGTTCAATCGGCATTCTCTATTGCCTGCACGGCAGCGTGCACCCGTTGCTGTTTCACCCCGCATACTCCGAGATTGCACACTTGCCAATGCCCGAGCGGCTCGTGGCGCTGAGCGAGCCAGCGCGTCGGCATCGCATCATCAACGAAGTGCCCGACGACGGTGGACTGTTTCGCGCCGCTGTGCTGAACAAGCTCGATCGCATCTATCCGGTAGATGGCGCCAACATCGATTACGAACCCGATGCCCACGCTTCGGTGCTCGCTCATGCCCAGACGCGCGGTGTGCCGCCGATGCAACTGTTGCTCGATCAGCTCACCAGCCTCGATGGCAACGGCATGATCTACGCGCCGTTCTTCAACTACAGCTATGGCGATCTGTCGATGACCTACGAGGCAACCCAACATCACCGCACTCGCATGGGGCTCAGTGATGCGGGCGCACATTGCGGTGCTATCTGCGACGGCGGCACGCCAACGTTCATGCTCACTCACTGGACCCGCGATCGCTCGCGAGGGCCGCTGCTTCGGCTCGAGCATGTAGTGCACCGCCAAACGATGCAAACCGCAGCGTTATACGGCCTGAACGATCGCGGCCTTGTGGCGCCCGGCATGCGCGCCGACCTCAACCTCATTGACTACAACGCGTTGGCATTCGAAATGCCGAGCATGGCCTTCGACCTACCGGCGCAGGGTCGACGACTCGTTCAGAAGGCTCGTGGTTACCGCGCCACGTTTGTGGCCGGCGTGCAAACCGTAGACAGCGACCAGTTCACCGGCGCGTTGCCAGGTCGGCTCGTGCGTGGTCCGCAGCAGGCCGCAGCGGCTCGCTAGTCAACGAGGTCTGTGTCGCGCGGACCAAACACGAAGAAGTGTTTGAGGTAGGGAGTCGGATCGACATCTCCCCAGTTGTACGCAGCCACCTGTGCAGCGCTTCGACGTCCGAGCAATGATCTGAACAACTCGAAACGGCTCGCCCGCAAAGTGACCGGCGCATCTGACGGACCAATCTCGTCACCTTCGGTGGTGAGCACCCGAACCGCTGGAAGATCGGTGGTTTGCACGGTGGCAACGAGTCCGCCCGCCATGATCGGTATTGCCCACCGACCAAAGTCGTCGGGAAGCGAGGGCTCGAGCCCAAGCGCTCCGCGTAGATCGGCCTCGTGCGCGTAGAGATCGAACACTGCCCGGATCGGTACGTCCGGGTCACCAGACGACAGCACCGATTCAAGCAGTGGTGCGTCTTGAGCCCATCCGGCAAGCAGATCGCTGAGACTCGTTTTCTGGTGACGCGCAACCTGCGCGGCAGTCCACGGGTCGGTGGTCACCCCTTCGAGATTTCCCGTGCGCACATCTTCGGTGATGCCACGCACGTGGGCCACCACGTCGTGCACGGTCCACTCCGGTGTGGCTGGACACGTCTGAGCGGCCGCATCGTCGGAGAGACCGGCCGTCATAGCTGTGATTCGTGCTCGTGCCGATGCATACAACAATCCCAATCGGTCGGCCATTGGCGCAGCTTATGCCACGTCGCCATTCACGAGTTCCTCATGGGCGCGATTTGGGACAGCTGCTGTCCAAGATCGCGCCCATGCAAGCGGGTCGGGCGAGGTGGAGCGTTTGGTTCTACTGTGGCTACCAACCGCACCACTAAGGAGCCACCATGAACCTTGACGACTACCTTGCAGCGCTGGAAACAAACAGTGAGATGTTGGCCGTCGCAGCTACTGCCGCCGGGTTCGATGCGTCATTGCCGACATGCCCCGAGTGGTCGATGCGTGAACTCGTGTTGCACCTTGGCGAGGTGCAGCGTTGGACGGCAGCCATCGTGCGTAATCGGGTCACCAACCCGGCCGATGGCGTTGGCGATTTTCTGGGCACGCTTCCTCACGATGAAGGGCTGATGAGCTGGTTCGTGGCTGGCGTAGCCCTGCTTACCAACACCTTGCGCAATGCCGACCCCGATGTCGAATGCTTCCGCTTTCTCGAGGGCGCATCATCACCGTTGCTGTTCTGGGCGCGTCGACAGTCGCTCGAAGCAGTCATTCACCGCATCGACGCCGAACTCGCGGGAGGACCAAGCTCACCGATTCCGGTTGCGCTCGCCGCCGACGGAATCGACGAGATGCTTACCGGTTTCGTGCCGCGCAAGCGCACTCCCCTGCACAGCCCCAACACTGTGGTGTTGCAGGTGGCCCCAACCGACGTGACCTCGGCATGGCGCGTGACGATCAGCGATCAAACGCCAGTAACCGTGCGAACTGCGGGCGACGCCGACTGCACCGTGAGCGGCACAAGCGCCGATATCTACGAAGCGCTGTGGAACCGCCGCGGCCTCGAGACGCTGGTGGTCAACGGCGACAGCTCAGTGCTCGACGCATTTCGCGAGAACGTGAAAGTGCGCTGGAGCTAACCCGCACCGACAGCCCGGCCCGCGAGTCAGCCACGCTGATGATCAGTGGTAGTACGGGTTCTCGCCGCTGGTGTGATCGGTCATGTCTTTGACCTGATCGATGCCTTCGATTTGTTCGACAATCATTGTCTGCACACCGTCGAGCATGGTCATGCGGCTCATTGAGCAGCCGTGACAACCGCCGCCCATCGTGAGGAACGCTGTGCCAGCTTCGTCGTGGCCGACAAAGGTGACAAACCCACCGTGTGCGGCGAGTGCCGGATTAACTTCGGCGCTGATGATGGCTTCGATCTCGGCTGACAGTGCGTCGTCGCGGACAAGACCCTCGATCGAAGGAACCAACGGCTTGTTGGGATTGCGAATAACAAGGCCCTGCGAATCAGTGAAATCAAGCGTGGCGCCCTTGAGTTGCTCGATGTCTTTGGCAGGGATGATGACCTTGAGGCCATCGTGAGTGCGTACCTCGTCGGTGAATGCAGCCTTGGTGGTGATTTCGAATGACAGGTCGTAACGAAACTCGGCGCCTGGATCGCTGATGATCTCAAGCCGAAGCCCGAGCCGATCGGTCTCAGGTTCGTCGTCGCGCATCTGGATGATCTGCGTATGCGCTGCGGAGGTCACCGAAATGATCTGATCGTTTTCGACTTGCACTGAAAGTGGGCTCACCTCAAAAACGCTACCGGCTCAGTGGTCGGACCGGCTCAACCAGGACCGCCACCGTCACACTCAATACGTTGACCCGTGACGTAGCCAGCGCCCTCGCTGCACAGCCAAAGCACCACATTGGCGACATCGCTTGGCTGGCAGACCCGACCGAATGCCGAGCTGGCATCGAGTCCGCGTAGATCGTGCATGTCTCGGTCGCCGGTCATGGCCCGAGCTAGGCGCACACCCATGTCGGTCTCGACCAAGCCCGGCGCAACGATGTTCACGTGCACTCCGTTGCGCCGCTCTTCTTTGGCCAACGTGAGTGCCAGCGCTTCAAGCGCAGCTTTACCCATGTTGTACGGCGCACCGTTTGGGCCCATGTGCGAGGTGGCCACCGAGGACACCATGACAATGTCGCCACGGTCACGCTGACGCATCGATGGCAACACAAGACGCGAGAGGTGGTGGGCGCCAAAGGCGTGAGTAGCAACAACCCGTTGCATCTCGGCAGGGTCGGTGTCGGCGACCGCTTGACCACGAGACGCAATACCCGCGTTGCACACCAACAGGTCGACGTAACCGAACTCGGCAACGACGGCCTCGACCATCGCACGATCTGCCTCGGCGTCGTCGATAGAGGCTTGAAACGCTGCGGCAGAACCGCCCGCGGCGACAATGCCCGCAACGGTTTCGGCTGCCGCCTCGGCGTCACGCCGGTAGTTCACGGCGACCGTTGCACCATGCGCTGCCAACAACTCGGAGATACCGCGGCCGATGCCACGACCTCCGCCAGTCACCAATGCCACACGACCATCAAGCTGACCCATGTCACTCCTCGTTCATTCGTCGCTATTGCGGCTCTCGTCGTACAAGTATGGCAACCTTGAGCCGTGCAAGACGGCAGCAAGAAAGCAATCACCGCAGCATTCTGCGCCAACCTAGGCATTGCTGTTGCAAAGTTCGTTGGCTTCCTCATCACCGGCTCAGCGGGACTCCTCGCCGAAGCAGGCCACTCGCTTGCCGACACCGGCAATCAGGCGCTGCTCATGCTGGGCGGCAAGCGCGCCCGCCGAGCACCAACCCAGCACCACCAATTTGGATTCGGCACCGAGCGTTACTTCTGGGCCTTCGTGGTGTCGTTGGTGCTGTTCACCGGCGGCGGCGTGTTCGCGTTGTACGAGGGCATCCAGAAACTGATTCACCCGCACGCCGCCGAGAGCATCGGCATCGCAATCGCAATTCTGCTCGCCGCTGTTGTGCTCGAGAGTTACTCGCTCGCCACAGCGATGGCCGGAGCCAAGCAACTCAAGCCGGCCGATATGTCGTACTGGCGCTTCGTTCGCACTGCAAAGCAACCAGAACTGCCGGTGGTGCTGCTCGAAGATGTAGGCGCCGAGATCGGCTTGCTGCTCGCGTTGTTCGGTGTGGTGATGACCAAGATCACCGACAACGCCCGCTGGGACGCGTTGGGCTCAATCTCCATCGGCGTTCTGCTCGTTGTCATTGCCGTGATCCTGGCGGTACGCATGAAGGCGTTGCTCATCGGCGAGTCGGCAAGCACGGCTGACCAAAGCGCGGTTGTCGATGCAATCACCTCGGCACCCTTGGTGAATCGGCTGATTCATATTCGAACGCTGCATCTCGGTCCCGAAGAACTGCTCATCGCAGTCAAGGTTGAGTTCGCTCGCAACCTCTCGATGGCCGAACTCGCCGTGGCAGTCGATGGCGTCGAGTTGGCTGTTCGATCACGCGTCCCAACAGTGGGACTCATCTACATCGAACCCGACCTGTATCGCAGTGAGCCAACGTAAATTGGCGGTTTACGCACAGGCGTAACCTTGACTCAAGAGTCACAGGAGGCAACGTGCGAACACTCGTTACTGGCGCCACCGGATACATCGGCGGACGGCTTGTTCCAATCCTCACGCAGCGCGGTGTCACTGTGCGTTGCATCGCCCGCCAATCCGATCGGCTTACGGCCCGCAACTGGGCGTCGGTCGAGGTGCTTGAGGGCGACCTCGCAGATCCGTCGGTGCTGCCCGCCGCCCTACGCGATATCGATGTCGCCTACTACCTCGTGCACTCGATGGCATCAGGCGCAGCATTCCGCGAAGTTGATCGCGCAATGGCTACGAACTTTGGCCAAGCTGCAGCCGACGCTGGAGTCAAACGAATCATCTACCTCGGCGGTCTTGGCGACCCCAACGAAGTTGAGAGTGATCATCTGGTTTCACGCCACGAGGTTGGTCAAGCCCTGGCGGCCGGTGGGGTTCCGGTCGTTGAGTTTCGCGCCGCAGTGATCATCGGCTCCGGATCGGCGAGCTTCGAAATCATCCGGCACCTGACCGAACGATTGCCCGTGATGGTCACGCCACAATGGGTCAACTCTCGATGCCAACCAATCGGCATTCGCGATGTGCTCGACTACCTCCTTGAAGCACTCGAGCACCCAACCGCTAACGGCGTGTACGAGGTCGGCGGACCCGATGTGCTCACGTATCGCGAGATGATGCTGCGCTACGGAAAGGCGCGCGGGCTGCGTCGCTGGATCGTCTCACTGAAGGTTCCTCACCCCGAGTTCAGCGCCCAATTCGTCGACCTGTTGACACCGGTGCCGTACCGCATCGTGCACCCACTCATTGAGAGCCTGCAGACCGACACCGTGGTGCTGACCCCACGCGCGCTCGACGATTTCTCTGTGCGGCCAGCGGATTACGACCTCGCCGTGACACGCGCCCTGCAGCGAGTTGCCGACGACGACGTGATCACGACATGGGCATCGAGCCTGTCGAGCTTCAGCGACCAACTCCCCGTTGGTGGCGAACTCAAGGTGCACGAAGGCATGCTCGCCGATCACTACCGGCGGTCTGTCAATGCAACGGCGCCCACGGTCTTCGATGCGATCTGCTCGCTCGGTGGCGATGCCGGATGGCCGGCGGGCAACTTCCTGTGGCAACTTCGTGGCGTGATGGACCGAATGGTTGGTGGCGTCGGCATGCGTCGCGGCCGGCGCCATCCACGCGAGTTGCATCTTGGTGAGCCGCTCGATTTCTGGCGAGTAGAGGCGCTCGAAACTCCTCATCTGCTTCGGCTGCGCGCCGAGATGAAGTTGCCCGGACGCGCATGGCTGCAGTTCGAAGTAGTGGATGACACCAACGGATCACGCGTTGAACAAACAGCGTTCTACGAACCACGCGGATTTCTGGGCTACGCGTACTGGTGGGCTGTGCATCCGTTCCATCGATTCATCTTCCCGGGCATGCTGCGCGCCATTGCGCGACAAGCCGAACAGAGCGAGGCGAGCAACGCGCTGCGACGTACGCCGTGACTCTGCGGAACTAGCTCGCGGGAGAGAGCACCACGAGAGGTATCTCGCGGTCGGTCTTGGTCTGGTAGCCCGCGTAGTTCTTGTAGGAAGCGGTCACGATGGGCCACATACGTGCACGCTCTTCGGGCGAAGCAACGGTGGCGACCATCGCCTTCTTCGGCGCACCCTTGTAGGCCACCTGAACCTGCGGATTGTCGCGAAGGTTCACGAACCACGCCGGATGTGTGGGGTCTCCACCGCGAGACGCGACGATCACAATGCTGTCGCCCTCTTGTAGTGGTGACGTGAGCATCACCGAACGCGGCTGGCCACTCTTGCGGCCGATTGTGGTGAGTTCGAGTACTGGCATGTTGCCGGCAGTCCAGCCCACCTTGCCAAAGCTGACCTTCAGAAGGGTGCGGTGAACGGCATTCATGGTCTTCATTGCAAAGTCGCTTGGCATGTCTTTGACCATAGCGGATGGGCAGTATGGCGCTAGCGTGAGGGGTCAACACACGGGGAGCTCGCAGGTTCGGCGGGCTGAGAGGGTGCACGCCAGCGCCGACCCTTCAACCTGCTCTGGGTAATGCCAGCGAAGGGAACTCACGTGCCGCCTTCTCGAACTGCTTTGGTCATCGTCGGCGGCTCTGCATTGTCGCCCGCAGCGCTTGTTGGCCTTCCGACAGACGCCTACATCATCGCCGCCGACTCGGGCCTCGACCATGCGCTCGCCGCTGGGCTTCGACCACATTTGGTTGTGGGCGACTTCGACTCGGTAAAGCCCGAAACATTGATCTGGGCCGCCGCCGAGGGAATCGAAATCCAGCGGCACTCACCCGACAAAGACAACACCGACACCGAACTTGCTCTGGCCGCGGCTCTCGCATGCGGAGCAACCGACGTAGTGCTACTCGGCGGCGGCGGCGACCGAATCGATCACTCAATTGCAGCGATCACTGCGCTCGGCCATCCATCAATGGCGGCGTTCGCAACCGCGGCGGCACGTTGGGACACCACGATGATGAGCGTGTTGCACGGGCCTCGAACACTCAGGTTCGCCGCCGAACTCGACGCAACATTTTCGCTACTCGCGCTGCACGGAAACTGCTCTGGCATCGACATTGAAGGCGGACTTTGGCCATTGCACGATGCCGTGTTGCAACCAGGTTCGAGCCTTGGTGTCAGCAATCGCGCCACAACCAATGAGCTTCGGGTTGGCGTGCGCACCGGTGTTCTCACCGTGATATTCCCACTTCATTTCGGAGGTCAAATATGAATCGGTTCACAGCCATCGCGATCGCGCTCGCCCTCGCAGCATCTTCATGTGGCAGCGACCCGAAGCAAGCAGCCGAGGTAGCGCCGTCGTCGCTCACTCTCGTTGCCTACGACTCGTTCAGTCTCAAACCTGAATCGTTCGATGCCTTTACCAAGAGCACTGGCATTGCCGTCAAGATCGTCACGGCGGGCGACGCCGGCACGATGTTGTCCAAAGCTGTGCTCACAGCTGGCAACCCCGAAGGCGACGTGATGTGGGGCGTCGACAACACGCTGTTGGCGCGAGCCGAGCAGGCCACGGTGTTCTCGCCCTACACGTCGTCTCAGCTCACAGCGCTGCAGCCAGCGGCCGCGGCATTGGTCACAGGCAACCTTGTGACGCCGGTTGACGAAGGCGACGTGTGCGTGAACTACGACATCGCGTGGTTCGCGCAGAAACATCTCGATCCGCCTGCAACACTCGACGACTTGATCAAGCCCGAGTACAAAGATCTGTTGGTCGTCGAGAACCCGGCCGCGTCGTCCACTGGCCTTGCGTTCATGTTGGCTACCGTCGCCCACTCTGGCGATAACGCATGGCAGCAGTACTGGACCTCATTGCGCGGTAACGGCGTGAAGGTCGTAGACAGTTGGGACTTGGCGTATTACGAACAGTTCTCTGGCTCTACCGGCAAAGGTGACCGGCCTTTGGTGGTGAGCTATGGCACGAGCCCGCCAGCCGAAGTGATCTTTGCCAACCCTCGTCCCGACCACGCAACGACAGGCGTTGTGGACTCAACCTGCTTTCATCAGGTTGAGTTTGCAGGCGTGCTGCGCGGCACGAAATACCCAACCGCTGCCGGCAAGCTGATCGACTACCTCGTCTCGAAATCATTTCAAGAACTGCTACCGCTGACCCTGTTTGTCTACCCGGCACGAACCGACGCTGCGCTGCCTGCCGAGTTCAAAGAATTCGCGGTGCGTCCCGTAGCTCCGTTGGTCGTGTCGCCCGGCGACATCGAAAAAAAGTCGAAGGACTGGATCACCACATGGACCAACCTTGTGGTGAGGTGAAATGAGTTCCTCGAACCGGTTGCCCCGCCTGCTGCTCGTTGCACTCGCCGCGCCCGCTTCGTTGTTCTTCGCTCTGTTCTATCTTTGGCCGGTTGTCTCGTTGTTGAGCCACACGCTGACACGTGATGCAATGAATGCTGCGCTGCACGACTCTGCTATTCGCCACGTCGTGTGGTTCACCGCGTGGCAGGCGTTGCTCAGCACGGCACTCACGGTTGTTATTGGGCTCGGCCCCGCATATCTCTTGGCGCGCTACGAGTTCACCGGCCGACGACTGATCACGGCACTGGTCACGGTGCCCTTTGTGCTGCCAACTGTGGTGGTGGGTGCCGCGTTCTTGGCGCTGCTGCCCGACTCGCTTGACCAGAGCGTGACGGCCATCGTGCTCGCGCATGTGTTCTTCAACATTGCAGTGGTCGTCCGTGGCGTAGGGGGCTTGTGGCAGCAACTGCCCGCCGATCTCACGAGCGCAGCACGAACACTTGGCGCTTCGCCCCTACGCGCGATGCGCGAAATCACATTGCCGCTCTTGGCCCCCGCTATCTACGCATCAGCGAGCATCGTGTTTCTGTTTACGTTCACGTCGTTTGGTGTTGTGCGGCTACTCGGCGGGCCCGCGCACACCACGCTCGAAGTCGAGATCTGGCAACGCGCTACGAGACTTGGCGATGTCAGCGTGGCCGCCGTGCTTTCGGTTGCGCAACTCGTGCTGCTCGGCGCTGCAGTTGCGTGGTTCGCTCATATTCAGTCGCGCCACCGTCGCGGTCTGCGGCTACAGCCCTTGGCTCAGCGCCAGCGCGCGCGAACTACTCGCCAGCGTTCCTTTGTCGCAATCACTGCTGCAGCCATTGTCGTTTCGATCGCCGCACCACTGATGGCATTGATCGAGCGAAGCCTGCGAACCACCGGCGGACATTCGCTCGCTGCATGGCGGGGGGTGTTCGGCTCATCAACAGGTCAACCGGTTCGTCCGACCACGGGCGCTCACGTTGACCCCTTGGCATCACTCGCTACGTCGTTACGGTTTGCCGTGATTGCAACCGCGATCAGTTTGGTGATTGGCGCAACGGCGTCACTGGTTATTGCAACACTCGGTCGGCGCGGCCGCTTGCTCGATGTTGCGCTGATGCTTCCGCTCGGAACAAGCGCTGTCACGATCGGCTTTGGTCTGCTGATCGCTTTCGATTCAGGTCGCCTCGACTGGCGGGCATCGCCACTGATGATTCCGCTCGGTCATGCGTTAGTGGCAACGCCGTTCGTTGTGCGCGTGGTGTTACCCGTATTGCGCTCGATCGACACTGGGTTGCGCGATGCGGCATCAACGTTGGGAGCCTCGCCGCTACGAGCATGGCGTGAGGTAGAAGTTCGACTCATCGCTCGCCCACTGGCCACTGCTGCGGGCTTCGCAATGGCCATCTCACTTGGCGAATTTGGCGCAACGAGTTTCCTCACCCGCCAAGGGCGCGAGACTCTGCCCATCGCAATCGAACGGCTTCTCAACAGTCCGGCGTCCCTGCTTCATGCGCAGGGCTACGTGCTTGCCGCTGTGCTCGCGGCTCTCACCTTTGTGATCGTGGCCGCTATCGAGGCAACGATCAACGGGACTGATCGTCATGCTTGAGGTTCGCGAACTCACTGTGCGCTTTGCGCAGCGCATGCTGTTCGCCCAGGCCTCGCTTACCGTGGCTCACGGCGAGATCGTGGCGCTGCTTGGCCCATCGGGCACGGGCAAGAGCACGTTGCTGAAGGTGATCGCTGGACTGCTGCACCCAGATGAGGGTTGCATCTTGCTCGACAACGTAGATATCACCACCGTGCCCACGCATCAGCGCGACATCGGCATGGTGTTCCAAAACGAGCAACTGTTTCCACATCGCACGGTGGCGCAGAACATTGAGTTCGGACTTCGTATGCGTGGTTGGGACTCGCAGCGACGCACAGCGCGGGTCAGCGAGTTACTCGACCTCATTGGCATGCCCGGCTTCCAGCGTCGCCGAGTCACCGACCTGTCGGGCGGCGAAGCAAAGCGCGTCGCTCTCGCCCGCACGCTTGCCCCATCGCCGCGCGTCGTGTTGCTCGACGAACCTCTCACCGGACTCGATTGCGAGCTGCACGACCAGTTGGCGCGTGACCTGCATCAACTCTTGCGCGCCACAGCAACGACTGCGCTCGTCGTCACGCACGACCGCGACGAAGCCGCGGTGCTTGCCTCACGGGTGGTGGCTTTCGCTGATCTCACATCTCGACTGCCGGTCACCGAAGCCGGAGACCTACGGTAAGCACAGGCAATACAGAGCAGGCAGCGT
>Ga0194058_10000153_pt1 | contig 29509 bp, 27 predicted proteins | sample SepL4417m_MetaG_FD_155490 | JGI IMG/M metagenome (GOLD analysis project Ga0194058, IMG submission 155490) | Anoxic zone freshwater microbial communities from boreal shield lake in IISD Experimental Lakes Area, Ontario, Canada - Sep2016-L442-17m | ecosystem: Environmental > Aquatic > Freshwater... | reverse complement strand
ATGTTGTTATCTTCCGTATGGATGAGCTCAGAACTATCCTCTATGACAGATCACACTGTCCGTCATGCAAGAAGATCTTGAATTGGTACGACTTAATCCCTTTTCTTTCATTTGTCATGCTTCGCGCGAAGTGCCGGTACTGTGGCAAGGGGATTTCATTCCAATACCCAATAGTCGAGCTATGTATCGGTCTACTTTTTGTTTTTTTGTTCCTTTTCTTTGGTATTAGCTGGGCACTCGTCGTCTATCTTATCATTTTCTGCATCCTTGCTGTGGTCTTTGTTTATGATCTGAAGACTCAGACCGTGCCAGAGATATTTGTCTGGATCGCACTCGTTCTCTCGGCTGCATTTGGTTGGTACTTCGGTCACTATGGCTTCATAGAGATGATCCTTGGCGGTCTCGTGGGTGGCGGATTCTTGGCAATTCTCGTCCTAGTCTCTAGAGAGAAGTGGATGGGCGCTGGCGATATCAAGATCGGTCTCATTCTTGGCTTTCTGCTTGGCTATCCAAACGCACTCTTTGCTATGTTTACAGCCTTTGTCCTAGGCTCAGTTGTCGGCTTACTCTACGTCTTCTTGAAGAACAAATCCTTGAAACGTGAATACTTGAAGGAGTCACTGCCATTTGCACCATTTCTTATCTTAGCTACATTGATCGGCCTTACGTATGGCTCCGCGATCATCAGCTGGTATACAAACGGAATATACTAGGTTCTCCTCCCCTTAGAAAGGGGAGGTTGGGTGGGGTATGATTAGAGTAATAAGGATAATACCACCCCTAACCCCTCCTAAATTAGGAGGGGAACTGAGCTCTAGGCTTGATCATCAATATTTGAAACTTGATAATTATAAAACTGATATTTGGAGGGCAATATGAAATCAAAAAAAGGCTTTACTCTAATAGAGCTGTTAGCTGTCATCGCTATTATGGCGATATTATCGACTATTGTTGTCGTGCAGATAACCGGCTCCAAGGAGAAAGCTCGCGATAATCAGAGAAAAGCGGATTTACTAAAGATTGCTACTGCACTTGAGTTTTATCGTACCGATAATAAGTCATACCCTTCAAATATTTCGACCGAACCAAATACAGTATTAAACTCTGGTCTGAAAGACGCACTCGTACCTACATATCTCCCATCGATGCCGACGGATCCGAAGAATTTAACTTCTACGAAATATGACCAGCAGTATCAGTATGTTTCTAGTAACAGCGGCAATACCCCATCAAAGAGTTTCTCTTTGTACGCTGTCCTTGAAAAGCCATCTGCTGAAGATTTGTCTACTCCATTACCTGCACAGAATTCTAATCCTGGATCTTGCCCTAACCATGCGACAAGTACGGCAAATAATTTTGCAGTTGGCTATGTTGCACCTACTTTTGCCGTGATAGGGAACTGTACGAAATAATATGAAAAAGGGCTACACCTTAATCGAGCTTTTGGTTGTTATCTCCATAATCGGCTTTATGGCTGTTTATTGCGTCCCTGCCTTTGGCAAGTTTGGCCGCAGTAGTGACTTCAAGCAAAAGGCTGATGAGGCGAAGATGCTTATGCAGCGAACCTATTTGCTGTCTCGAAGTCCGGAAAACACAAGTGTCCAAGCTTATCGGATGATAGTTCAAGATCAAAAATTTATATTACAAAAGACCGACCTTTCGGCACCTGCATCTGATTCTGATTGGTCTGGAGTAAGTGCTGTTGAGAAGCTAGACAATAATTCATCTAATCCTGGGCTTGGAAAAGGTGATGAAAACATTCAGTGTGATATAGTTGGTATATCGAGCTGCTATATTCTGACCTGTCCGGTGAATTCAACGGTAAAATGTGATGTTACAACTAAAAATCCTGATTTAACATCAAAAACTCATATAACCTTCATCGACAACAAAATATCTGGCATGAACAACTTGGCAACTTTTGATTTTGAGGGTGTCTCAATCGATGAAGCCAATGCTTCTAGCACCAATAAACCTTTTAACGTAATTTTGAAATTCAGCAAATGATCAGGAGCACTACCAAAAAAGCTTTTAGTTTGATCGAGACGCTTATCGCAGCGACTATTATTGTGATCTTACTTTATTCTCTCGTCGCAGTTGGACGGAATTCGCTTGAAAGGTCATCCTTGATGCATGAGAGGGCACAGGCAATGCTGCTAGCTCAGCAGGGCTTGGAAATAGTCAGACAGATTCGTGATACAAGTTGGATTGATGATACTCAGCAAGGGTGGAGTGATTTTGTATATAATATCCTTCCTACCCCAAACTGGAGTTCGAATACGGCAGATCCTCTAAAAATTACTATTCCTGACAATGTAGCGCCGAATCGACCGTTTCTGACCACTGCTGGTACTAATCCTGAAGTTATAAACGTCGATAATCTGGATTATACTCGCACGGTCAAATATACCCCACTTAATCAGACGAGCATGCCAGATGGTGCAAACGATACTGGCAACGATGGTAAAATTCAGCCAGATGAAAATGCGGTGAAAGTAACGGTTACGGTGAGCTGGGATAGCGGAACACTCCAGACAACGAGTATTAGTGAAGTTCTGACAAACTGGCGTCCAAACTACTAATCCGCTCATTGCTGTCATTTCGACCCTACGAGCTTTGTCGAGTAGTCGGAGAAATCTTATAAATGGATAGGCACTAAGCGCTTAGGTTCTCCACCTACTTCGTAGAGTCGAAGAATAAATAATCACATTCATATGAAAATACTAAATACTAAAAACTACAAACTAAAAACTACTCAAGGCTTCACCCTTCTTGAGCTGCTTATTGCAACGACTATTTTCGCTATTGTGATGATGATGGCGCTCGGTGCGATTACAGACAGCGCAAACTATCTCGCAAAGCTCAAGGCGATGCGCGTCTCTTCAGAGGAATCAAGAAGAATTGCCGATATTCTCAGCGAAGATATCAAGAAGGCAAATACTGAGCTAAGTGTCACATTTAATGATTCAAGCGGCACTACTCAAACAGGTGTACTCTATAAGTCTGGAATTGCGCTGTTTGATTGCGATTCAGTTACTTTGAAATGTGGTCCTAAGCATAGCGAATTAGCTAGTATTTCGACAAGTGATTCATTGGCCAGCGAATTTATGGCAAATACTCTTGTACTTGCCGAGAAGGACAACTCTGGCGCTGTTAAATACAAAGTTTATTATAATGATTCTGTTTCGACTGATAAAATGCTGTATTATACAGAGGTGACAAATCGGACAAATCTTGATCTGACAAATCTTAATAATATCAATAAAGCCGGGAATGAAATTTCCGGTGGGAACGTGCCTGAGCTTGATCTGATGAACGATGTGGTGATAAATTTTGGTGGGTATGCACCAAACAGCACCACGATGCAAACTGCGGCTAATCGACAGCAGGCTTACGTTTTTTACAATATTAATGTAAAAACGCGAGGGGCACTCAAACAGCAAGAACTTTTTGATATCAACGTTTTATCAGGCACAACTTCGAGAAATTACAACTGAGTTTTCCTCCCCTAGATTAGGGGAGGTTAGGTGGGGTAGCTTAATAAATTATATTCATACCGCCCCCAACCCCTCCTATCTTAGGAGGGGAGACCAAGAACATTATATTCTGAGTTGTAGATCAGACTTTAGTCTGTCAATGGATTGGCACGCTAAAGTGTGGGCTACGATTGAATCTGTAGCACAAGCTTCAGCTTGCTAGTTTCGAAGTTTTGAGCTATTTTTAAATAGATAAACTATTTATTTTGGAGACTACTATGACAACGAAAATATTCTCAGGCATACAGCCAAGTGGAATCTTGCATTTAGGCAATTATCTTGGTGCGATCAAGCAGTGGGTAGATACGCAAGACACAGCCGACCAAGCGATTTTTTGCGTTGTAGATCTTCATGCGATCACTGTCCCTCAGGACCCAAAAGCTCTACAGCAGAATATTCTAAATGCCGCCGCGCTTTATATTGCTTGTGGTATTGATCCCTCCAAATCAACTATATTTGTCCAATCAAGCCGTCCAGAACACTCTGAGCTAATGTGGATTTTAAACACACTATCGACTATGGGTGAGCTTTCGCGAATGACTCAGTTTAAGGAGAAATCAGAGAAGAATACAAATTCTGAATCTGTTGGAGTCGGTCTTTTTGACTATCCAGTTCTTATGGCAGCAGACATTCTGCTATATGGCACGACTGTGGTACCTGTCGGCCATGATCAGAAACAGCATGTCGAGCTCGCAAGAGATTTGGCTCAGCGATTTAATTCTAGATTCGGAGAGACTTTAGTAGTCCCAGAGCCAATAATCAAGAAGGAGAGCGCACGCATCATGGGGCTAGACGACCCGATGAAAAAGATGAGCAAGTCAGCATCTTCACCGCTAAACTATATCGCGATGACTGATGATGCAGAGACAATTCGCAATAAGCTCAAGCGTGCAGTGACGGATTCTGGCAGCGAAATAGTTGCTCGCGAAGACAAGCCAGCGATTACAAATTTACTAAACATTATGAGCGAAGTCACTGGCAAGAGCATCTCTGACTTGGAGAAGGAATTTGCTGGAATTGGTTATGGCGATTTTAAGATGGCTGTTGCTGAAGCCGTGATTGACTACTTGAAACCAATTCAAGATAAATATTTCGAATTGCTACAAGATGAAGACAAGCTCAAGTCTATTCTTAGAGAAGGCGCTGAGCGAATTGCGCCAATCGCAAAGAAGACGCTAAAAGAAGTTCAGGAAAAAGTAGGACTAGGAATCTAGCCAAGACTAATAGCGAATCAGGCGAATGAAGCGAATTGTACGATTTAAGATTGTCATTTCGACATCGTGGGTGAGCCTCCACGACAACTGTGTACTCCGTAGCCGCGATAGCGCGAAGGAGGAGAAATCTTCTGCTTATCATTCTGGTCATTGCGAGTGAACTTGCGAAGCAATCTATCGGATCCATTGTAAGATTGCCGCGCCTCGAAGCTCCGATGGCTCGCAATGACAGAAATTGTAAAATGAAAAATTAATGATAAATGGATAACAAAATGAGTGATACGATTTACATAAATACTGATGGGGGATCAAGAGGTAATCCGGGGCCAGCTGGTATCGGAGTAGTCTTTTTTGATGACACGAGTAAGCAGATGCATAGCCATAAGGAATGCATTGGTGACGGTACAAACAATGAAGCAGAGTATACTGCGATCATTCGAGCGCTTGAGATTTTGCTTAAGAGCAAATGGTTTGCGGACAATAATTTGGCAGACAAGAAAGTAATTTGTCGACTGGATTCTAAGCTTGTTGTTGAGCAGATAAATGGTAAATGGAAAGTGAAGGAAGCACGTCTAAAGGACTTTGTAACAAAAATCAGGGCGATGATAGACCAGATGCATTTACAAATTTCTTTTGTCCACATTCCAAGGGAAGAAAACTCTGCGGCCGATGCTTTGGTAAATCTTGCTTTAGACGAACAAGCAAATAATAAAAATAATCTAACCTAAGATTCCATATGAAAATAACTGTAAGAGTGATTCCAAATGCGAAAACGCTGAAAGTCGAGAAGCATAGTGACGGAACGCTGAAAGTCTGGGTCACTGGCAAGCCTTTTCGTGGCGCAGCAACTCTAGAAGTGATTGACGCGCTTTCGGCTTTTTACAAGATTCCAAAAAGCCTAGTTACAATAGTAAAAGGTCTGACTTCTCGGAATAAAGTATTTAATATTGATAATGATTAAGCGTTCTTTCGAGACGTAGCCCACGCTTCAGCGTGCTGCATCCAAGCTAAAGCTTGAGCTACAATAAAACTTCGTAGACCACGCTTCAGCGTGCTGATCCTACTCCTCCCCTTAGAAAGGGGAGGTTGGGCGGGGTATGATTATTGTATCTACCACCCCTAGCCCCTCCTAATCTAGGAGGGGAACTCGTGAATTTATACCTCGACATACTTCAAAACCAAAAAATAAACATCAAAAAATGAAATACTGGCCATATTACTTATTATTAGCGCTAATGATTGGAACCAGTATTTTTTTTATTGTCAAAAAGACCAATGAAATAGTGCAAAAAGATGAATTGGCTGTCACAATCACAAGCGGATCTACAGCTGTGACCGAAACTAAGAAGGCTGATAGTGGCTTACGAATTGTAGGGATTACGGTGCCGCATCATGATCTTCTTGCCAAGGATCGTGCGGACTATCTCACGAGAATTAGCAATGGTATCTCGCCAAAAACCATTATTCTGGTATCGCCAAACCATTTCGATACAGGTAACGCTGATATTCAGACTACGAGCAAAGTATGGGATCTTGGCACAGCGAAGGTGATGCCTGCTACTGAAATCATCGATAAGTTGCCAACTACTATGGTCGGTGTTGATGAAAATGCATTTCTCGGCGAGCATGGAATTAAAAATATTTTATCGGATATCGCTAGCTCTTTTCCCGCCGCTAAGCTTGTACCTATAATCATCAAGCAGGACACATCAAGAGAAAAAGTGGCTCTGCTAGGCGATAATTTGATAAAAAATTGCACAGAAGATTGTCTGATGATCACTTCTGTCGATGACTCACATTACCAGCCCGCCTCTCTTTCTGAGTTACATGACAGCCTCACTATCCGTGCACTAAATAATCTAGACGAAGAGCTCATCTGGCGAGCCGAAGTAGACTCAAATCAGTCGCTTGCGCTACTGCTTGCATGGTCCAAGGCTCATGGCGCTGATAAGTTTCACCTAGAAAAAAATACCAATTCGGGCTTCATGGCTAGTGACCGCGACGCCGAGGCAACCAGCTACATCTTTGGCGATTTCCAAAGTGGTGATAAGGATACTGCGATTCTCGATGAGGTTACTTTTACTGTAGCAGGAGACTCGATGTTTGATAGAGCGGTGGACTATAAGTTTCGTGATAATAAAATTTATGATATCTTTGCCAATTTTGGAGATAGAGTGCTCGCGGGAACCGATCTTTCGCTACTAAATCTTGAGGGACCAATTAGTGCTGAGCCAATTCCAGCGGATCAGTCGGAGGGTCTAATATTTAATTTTCCACCAAAAACTGTTGATGCACTAAAGTGGCTAGATATTAATGCCGTGAGCTTAGCAAATAATCATACGATGAATGCTGGTAAGGCTGGCTTTGCAAACACACTAAAAGTGCTGAAAGATAAAAATATACTACCAATTGGCTCATCTAATACTTTTGATGAAACTTCTATTGCTAGATTTGGCTCTGGTACGAATAAATTGAGTGTTATCACCATCGAATCGCTGGAGGTAAGCAAGGACCTGACAGAGACTATAAAGATAGAAAAGGCTGCTGGTAATCGAGTCATGATCATGCCACATTGGGGGACTGAGTATGAGCCGATTCACTCAGCTTCACAAGAAAAGTTGGCGCACAGCTGGATCGATGCTGGCGCTGATATCGTCATTGGTTCACATCCGCATGTGATACAAGATGCTGAATTATACAAGTCCTAGAGCCATTTTTACTCAATAGGAAATTTCGTCTTTGATCAGACCTGGTCTGAGCCAACACAAAAGGGATTGATTATCGCCGGAAAGTTTAAGGGAGATACGCTAGAACTCGTATTATTGCCGATTGTGAGTAAGAAAATTCAGCCAGAGCTTCTTCGCGGAGCCGACAAAACCGATTTCATCACCAAAATTCGTACTGATCTTGATCTGCCTACTAGCGACACAGGTCTCGGCTATGATAAAATTACAATACAACTTAGTAACAAATAACGTTTTATAAATAATTTTGTCATTCTGAGCGGAGCGAAGAATCTCCAGAAAGTTCGCACAGATCCTTCACGTTGTTCAGGATGACAAAAAAAGCGCAAATGCTAAAAATAAATGGAGGGAAATGACAAAAAGAGAAAAGATTCTATTATGGAGTTTGATCGGGGTGCTTATACTGTCAAGTGCGGGCTTGGTCTATGCGTATAGAGACAGTATTCCTTTTCTGCACAAGGATAAAGATGTTGCCTTAGACGAGGCTCCAGTCGCCAGCGGGAGCACGGTGACTACTGGTGGTATTGCGACCGGAAATGCCACAACTGGCAGTGTCGTTGCTAGCACCGGTTCTGTGGCTACTGGCACCACTGTCGTATCCGACATCAAGTGGGTTACACCTGCAAAAGTTGCCGACCCAAAGATTATCAAATTGTCTTATGATTCTAGCTACTCGACATATTATAAGGTAGCGAATTATACCGACGGTGGCGAGATGATTCTTGGTTTGGTTCCGCCAGACGGTCCAGGAGCAAGCTCAATAATACGTTTTAAGAAGACTGCTGATGGCAAATACTATTATTTGAAAAATAGTTCGACAAATCCGACTGACGCTCAAGAGTCAACCTTTTTGGTGGACTACGGCACGAAGACTTTTGTTGATACGAAGACTGCGGCTTATGCAGACCTCGCTAGCCCAGACAAGATCGTAGTTGACAGCAAGACCACGCTCAAGCTTGTTGGCGGAATTGGCACTTCACAGCTTTTCTCAGACTTGATAGAACCAAAGCTTCTAATGACTACTGCTTCAGGATCCATCTACCGTATCATTACTGGCGACAATACTCAGCCTTATTTGAACAGAAGTCTATATTTGAAACATGCAGATGGTACTATCTCTGGTTACATCGAGGACGTCGCTTTTCTGACCGATAGTGGCGTAGCTAATGTTACTCTCACTACTGGAGCAAAAGACTCAGCCGCCTACAACACTAATAGCACTGCTGGTTGTGGCGGACCAGTTCTTATGACAATTCTCACGTCAACAAGTGATATTGCCAGCCGTGTAGCTGTCTATGGTACTGCTTCAACAGGAGATAAGGTTTATACGCTGATGAGCCAGTCCGATGTCATCGCAACAACCGCATACAACAATTATTCTTCTGGTCGTGGTGCCGATGCGATGACCTTTGCTCAGTATTTTAGTAAACCAGCACTTTTCCTATGGAAAGATGGTTTTGGCGACTATGTTCTCTTTATGAATAATGAAGTTGGCCCAATGGGTGAGTGTGGAAAGCCTGTGATCTATCTATACCCAACTGAGGCCACGAAAATTAGCGTAAAAGTAGGCGCTGAGATCACCAAAAGTGAGCCTGCATACAACGATGGTTGGAACGTTTTAGCTCAGCCAAATGGTCAGCTTACACTTGACGGTGTAGCGTATCCGAATCTCTTTTGGGAGGGTATCGGAAATGGCGCTTACCCAGCGATAGACTCAGGATTTGTTGTGAAATCGAGCGATACAGAAGCAACTTTATCCAAACACCTGACTCTTCTTGGCTTAAACACACAGGAAAAAGCTGATTTCATGGAGTATTGGTTACCAAAGATGCCAAAAACTGCTTATACGAGACTGACTTGGCTAGGGACTAGAGATATGGATCGACTTGCGCCTCTTACCGTTGTTCCTACACCAGAGACCAAGATCAGAATATTTTTAGATTTCCAGGGGCTAGACAAAATGATCGATCTGAAGCCTCAGCGTCTCTCAGCGCCAAAGAGGGTTGGCTATACATTAGTAGAGTGGGGTGGACTACTCGCGAAATAGTTAGTTAGCATAAATCAGCCTCCGAAAGGGGGGCTGATTTTGGTTTAGTATAGGCTCTCTCTTGCCCCTCCGTCTCTTGCCCCTCCCTCTTTCAGGGGGAGGTTGGGAGGGGATTTATTCTTGACTGGGAGACAGCGGCAGGCAGTAGAGTGGCAGAGGAGTTAGCGGCATGCAGTCAGCAGTTGGCAGGACAAAACCTCCCCTAACCCCTCCTTGAAAAGGAGGGGGACAAGAAACAAGCTGAAGCTTGAGCTACGATCACTCTACGTAGACCACGCTTCAGCGTGTCAGAGTTAAACAAGCTGAAGCTTGCACTACAAGAAAAGGAGGGGGAGAAGAAGTAGCGTGCTGTCCTGCCCCTCCCTCTTTCAGGGGGAGGTTGGGTGGGGATTTCGTACTGGGAGTCAGCAGTTGGCGGTTAGCAGCAGGCAGTCAGCAGAACAAAACCACCCCTAGCCCCTCCTTGAAAAGGAGGGGGACAAGAAGAGAAGCTACGTTGAAAAGGAGGGGGACAAGAACACAAGCTAAAGCTTGAGCTACGGGAACGATGTAGACCACGCTTCAACGTGTTTTTATCTAGCAAGGATTATGTTTTTCAGCTAAAGTAGATTTATGCCCATTAAAATCCGAACATTTGATTTCAGTTTGCTAGTTTTACCGATCATTTTTACGACGGTAGGCGTTTCGCTTATTTATAGTTTGGTCATGGGCACGGCAAATGATGGACTAGGCCTGAAGCAGGGGATTATCGCCGTCGTCGGGCTTGCTATCATGTTTGTCCTTTCATTTGCTGACTATCGGTATTTCAAGGGGACAGCTTGGATATTCTATGCCGTTTCGCTGCTTCTACTTATCTGGGTTTTTCTATATGGAAAGTCGGTAAATGGTGCGATGAACTGGATCGATCTGAAATTTTTTCGCTTGCAACCTTCGGAGCTTGCAAAAATCAGTCTCATATTTACACTCTCTGCATATTTCTCGAACAAGAGTCACAAGATCAAGTGGCAACACATATTTATATCATTTATTATTCTGTTAGTTCCTCTCGTTCTGATCTTGCTAGAGCCGGACTTGGGCACGGCGATCATCCTTTGCTTTATCTATATTACGATTTTACTTGCTTCTAGGCCGACAAAATCTCAAATCACTGTCATTATCGGCGTAGTGGTCGCAATATTTCTTCTCGCCTTCTTGGCATTCAAAGGAGCGAAGCCATTTCAGAATGTTTTGCACGATTATCAGAGGCAACGCATCGCTGTTTTCCTAAATCCAGATCTCGATCCTTATGGTCGTGGGTATAATGTGAAGCAGGCACAAATCACAATCGGCTCAGGAAACATTATTGGAAAAGGCCTAGGCAAGGGAACGCAGTCACAGCTTCAGTTTTTGCCCGAAGCTCATACCGACTTCATTTTTGCCGGAATTGCAGAGTCCTTTGGTTTTCTCGGTACATCGCTCTTTCTGGTCCTTTATTGTTTCTTGCTGACAAGAATTCTGGATATTGGCGCTCATGCACGTGATAATTTCGGTATGCTCTGTGCTTTTGGGGCCTTTGGTATGCTCTTTTTCCAAGCGCTCATCAGTGTAGGCATGAACATCGGCTATCTTCCTGTTACGGGCATTCCGCTGCCGTTTATGAGCTACGGAGGCACTTCCTTGCTTGTTTCATTTATGGCTATCGGGCTGGTCCAAAGTATATTTATGAGACACGAAAAAATAACATTTTAATGTATTGACAATTTGGCGCTATCTGATAATATATATCTTATAGATAGCCCCACGGGCTTTTTTAAGTTAGGAGAAGAAAAAACATGTTTGCAATCATTTCAAGTAAAGGTGTTCAATACCGAGTTGAAGAAGGTAAAGAATACAAGATCGACATTTTGGAAGAGCCTTCCGATAAGAAGCTCATTTTTTCTGATGTTCTGATCGTTGACACTGACCAGGGTACTAAAGTCGGAGCTCCTTTTATCGAAGGCGCATCTGTCGAAGCTGAATTCATCGGTGATGCCAGCACAAAGAAAGTAAAATCAACTAAGTTCAGACCAAAGAAGAGATACCAACGAAATCTGGGTCATAAACAGCACTTTACGTTGATAAAGGTTCTCTCTATTAAAGCATAATTATGAAAAACGCCATATTTGATTATTTCAAAGGGGTGTGGAACGAGCTTACCAAAGTTACGTGGCCAACAAAAAAAGTAGTTATCAATCATACAATTATAGTTATAATCTCAGCTGTGATAGCGATATCTCTGACTGCAGCAATCGATTTGGGACTTGCTCAGTTGGTTGAATACGTTGTTCAGCATAGGAGTTAGGGGATTTATGGATAAAGAAAAAGACGAAAAATTGAACGAAGAGCCAAGCGAAGGCGCCAAAAAGTTTCTTACAATGAAACAAACTGGCGAACGAAACTGGTACGTGATCCATACTTACTCTGGCTATGAGGAGCAGGTTGGTGAGTCTCTAAAACAGAGAATCGATTCTCTAAACATGCAAGAGAAAATCTTTGATGTGATTGTTCCCAAGGAAAAACAGATCGAGATCAAGAACGGCAAGCGAAAAATCATCGAAAAGAAGATTTTTCCTGGCTATGTCATGGTAGACATGATCGTAACTGATGACTCTTGGTACGTTGTGCGAAATACTCCAAACGTTACTGGCTTCATCGGCTTCGGTGTCAGACCAACTCCTATGTCTAAGGAAGAGATCGATCGAATCAAGAAACGAATGGGCGTAGTAGATCCAAAATACCAGATCGACCTTCGTGTAAATGACCTCGTAAAGATTACTGACGGCGCTCTAAAGGGCTTCGAAGGCAAGATTGAGGAAGTCGACCAGGACAAGGGTAAAGCTAAGGTCCTAGTAAACATGTTCGGACGCGAAACTCCAGTAAACTTGGACTTTCTACAGGTTATTAAAGTTTAAGACGAATAAATTGTTTCATTGTTATATTGCCTAGTTGCTGGCTTCTAGTAATTGCATATATCAGAGAAATGATTGTCAAATATAAATAAGGAATAAAGATGGCAAAAGCAATAAAAGCAATAATCAAATTACAGTGCCCTGCTGGTAAAGCAAATCCTGCTCCTCCAGTCGGACCAGCTCTTGGTCAACATGGTGTAAACATCATGGAGTTCTGCACCAAGTTCAACGAAGCTACAAGAGAAAAAGGGGATACAATCATCCCTGTAGAAATTACAGTGTATGAAGACAGAACCTTCTCCCTTGTCTACAAACAACCACCAGCAGCGATTCTTATCATGAAAGCAATCAAAGCAGCTAAAGGTTCAGACAATTCCAAGAAAACAAAAGTTGGAATTCTTACTCAAGCACAGCTAGAAGAGATTGCAAAAGAGAAGATGAGCGACTTAAACGCAAATGATATCGAAGCAGCCAAAAAAGTGATTGCTGGCACTGCCAGAAGCATGGGCGTCGAGATCGAAAAGTAATTTTGAAATCGTTGAGACAAATATAAAAAAAGAAGCCCGAGAAACTCGGGATTCTTTTTTGTATATAATAGGTGCCGTCTGCAGACCGAAATGAAAGGAGGGGCAACACTTCTAATCTGCAGACAACGATATTCATACCTTGTCATAATAACCAAACTTAGTATATATTGTCAAATATGTCTGAAAAAGAAAAAATTGAATACAAAGTAGGAAGTAATCATACGATAAATTCAGTTCTTGAAACACTGAATAATTTTGGTTATGAAATTGTTCAGAATATTGAGAGTTCTTCTGAGGCATCACGTGCCGGTGGAAATGTCCAAATCTTTCCGGTCAATTTTGTGAATCCAATTCGGCTAGAATTTTTTGGTGATGAGATTGATGCGATCGTCGAATTTGATAAGGCAAGTAACAAAAAAATTTGCTCTCGCGAGTCAATAATTCTTGCAAAAAATACACTTACGCTAGATGATAATTCGACAATTCGTTCAGGAGATTTCATAGTTCATGAGGATCATGGAATTGGTGAATTTCTTTGTAAAAGTGCCAGAATAGTAGAAAATGAGGTTGTTCAATATGTGAACATATCATACTTTAATAATGCATTGCTCCTTGTTCCTGCTGATCAGATACCGAAAATTTCTAGATATATTGGCGTCGGCAGAGCCAAGCCAAAGCTTAGTCGCTTAGGCAGCCCCGTTTGGAAAAAGACATATCAGAAAACATATGAAAACGCTCTCTTGCTTGCCAAGGAGCTGCTTGTGGTATACGCAAAACGCCATATCGCTAGAAAAACTCCGAGACATATAAATCTCGAGTGGGAAGAAGAAGCAGAGAAAACTTTTCGGTTTGCTCAAACTGCTGATCAGAACAAGGCGATCAAAGATGTATACAGCGATATGACAAAGAATGTCCTTATGGATCGTCTGATTTGTGGCGATGTAGGCTTTGGCAAAACAGAAGTAGCAATCAGAGCTGCTGTTCAAGCCGTAGCAAACGGATTCCAGGTAGTTATACTTGTCCCAACCACTATCCTTGCTGAGCAGCATAACGAGACGCTTCGTTCGCGTCTGAAGGATCTGCCGATCACAGTTGAACATATCAGTAGACTCGTCGAACCAAAAGTACAAAACGAAATTATTGAGAAGACCAAGAACGGTCTTGTCGATATTCTGGTCGGCACACATCGCTTAGTAAAAGGAAGTGTCGAGTTCAAGAATCTTGGCCTACTTATCATCGATGAAGAGCAGAAGTTCGGTGTGAAAGATAAGGAGAAACTAAAAAAGTTTCGAGAAGACCTAGATGTAATCTCACTGACAGCAACCCCGATTCCACGCACCTTATATATGGCGCTTTCTGGTATTCGAGAAATTTCACAGATCCAAACAGTTCCTTTGGGCAGGCAGAGTATTGAAACGGCGGTAATTCCTTTCGAAAAGCAAACGGTTCTAGATTATCTGAAAAGAGAAAAAGCTCGTGGCGGACAGAGCTATTATTTGCACAATGAAGTAGTGACTATCCAGAGTGTGCAAAAATGGCTAAGGAAAGAGATGCCTGATTGTAAGATCGAGGCAGGCCATGGACAGATGAGCGAGATAAAGCTTGGTGAAAATATGCGTGAATTTGCTGCAGGTAATATAGACATATTGGTTTGTTCGACTATCATCGAGAATGGTCTCGATCTGCCAAATGTAAATACGATGATTGTTGATGAATCTGATCGTTTCGGCTTATCTCAGCTTTATCAGATCAGAGGTAGGATTGGCCGAAGCAGCAAAAAGGCTTATGGCGTATTTACTTATAACAATAAGAAATTAACTCCAAATGCAGTTCGAAGACTAAAAGTCTTGGCTGAAAATACGGAGCTTGGTGTCGGCTATAACTTTGCGATCGAGGATTTGGAAATACGTGGCGGAGGGAATATACTAGGTAAAGAACAGCATGGAAATATGGAAGCTGTGGGCTTGATGCTTTACTCCAAGCTGCTAAAACTTGCAGTCGAGAAGCTGAGAAATATATAGTGGCAGAGCATCGGAGTGGCAGAGGGAAGGAATGACCTAGGTCCTAGGACTTAGGATTTAGAAGTGAAGAACAAAGCGTATTGCTCTCCCCCTAAATTAGGGGGAGCTGGAGGGGGTATTTTGTAAGCTATCCCCAAAAACCACCCCTAGCCCCTTCCGTTCGACTCGCAGGCTCGCTCTCTTCGAGCCTGAGCGAGGAGGTCGCTCACCTCAGAGTCGAATGGCAGGACATGCTCTTGAAAAGGAGGGAGACGATAAAACTAGTAGCCCACGCTTCAGCGTGCTCAGAATGACAAGCTAAAGCTTGCGCTACAAATCTAGATGTAGCCCACGCAAAGCGTGACTAAATAGCATTAGGTTAAAAATTGAATTATTAGTGAGGGGACGCATGACTATTCTAAACAAAAATAAATGTTTGCTGGGGCTGATCTGTCACCCTAATATTGGTATCCAGACTATCAAAAAGATTTTGCTAGCCTATGATAACGATATCGAGAAAGCTTGGGCAGCAAGCCATGATGATCTATCAAAAAAACTAGATAAAAAAATCATACTTTTGCTTACAGAAGCTAGAAACACCTTCGATCCAAATGTCGAAATTGAGAAACTTGCAAAGCTCGATGTTGGCTATGTGACAATGTATGATAAAGCTTATCCTGAGCTTCTAAAACAGCTTTATGATTTTCCGCCAGTGCTATTTGTAAAAGGAAATATTGAGATACTGAAAGCTAAAGGACTAGGGGTTGTTGGGAGCAGAAAGTATACAAACTATGGTGCGAAAATGTCCCATAAATTTTCTAAGGAGTGTGCTGAGCATGGCATTGTCATCGTCTCTGGCTTGGCTCTTGGAATAGATGCTATTGCTCATCAGGCCGCCGTTGATGCCGGTACTCCTACTATTGGCGTACTTGGCTGTGGCCTAGATCGGGTGTACCCAGTAAGTAATTATCACCTTGGTGAAGCAATTATTCGTGGAGGTGGAGCAATTGTTTCTGAATACCCGCTTGGAACGCCGCCAATGAAACAAAATTTCCCTCAGAGAAACAGAATAATTGCAGGCCTCAGTGTCGGTACGCTAGTTATTGAGGCTGCTGAGCACTCTGGAGCACTGATCACTGCATACTCCGCACTGGAGAACAACAGAGACGTCTTCGCTATTCCTGGCAATATTGATTCAGAGACTTCATTTGGCACAAATGAGCTTCTAAAAAAGGGCGCGAAGCTTGTTACCAAGGTAGAGGATATATTAGAAGAAATGAATGTATCGCCGTTAGATGTTCATACTAAGTATGAGGAATATGTGCCAAAAACTCCGGAAGAGAAGCTAGTTTTCGAATTATTGAAAACAGATTCTAAGACCGCAGACGAGATGGTGGTGGAGACGAAGATGAATGTAATCGCTTTAAATGCAACCCTGTCTCTGATGGAGCTGAGTGGAGTGATTCAGAATATTGGTGGGGGAAGATATAAACTTAAATAGCATGATGAATGATCAATGGTCAAGTGTCCATCCTTCGCCAAGGCTACGGACGGCAGGCAATTATCAAGTAATTATCAAATATCAATTTTCAATAAAGAAACCAATTAGGAAGGTCTGATTTGATTTTTGTTGATAATGTTGTTAATTTATCTAAAGTGTTCGAATAATAAAAGGAAGGGAACGTACAAAAATGAATTTAGTGATCGTCGAGTCGCCAGCAAAGGCAAAAACTATAGAAAAATATTTAGGCAAAGATTTCAAGGTTTTGGCCTCTTTTGGTCATGTTCGAGATTTGCCCGCAAATAAACTTAGCATTGATGTAAAAAATGATTACAAGCCTGACTACGCGATCTTGCCGAAAGCAAAAAAGACTATCGCCGCTCTAAAACAATATTCAGGCAAAGCTGACATTATTTATCTTGCGACTGACTTGGACCGAGAAGGAGAAGCTATTTCTTGGCATCTGACTTATGCTCTAGGTTTGAAGAAAAATGATCCACGAATCAAGCGAATCGTCTTTCATGAAATTACGAAGACTGCACTTGAACACGCCGTAAATAATCCTCGTACGCTTGATTATAATCTGATCGATGCTCAGCAAGCCAGACGTGTGCTTGATCGGCTAGTCGGCTACAAACTTTCACCAATGCTTTGGCAAAAAGTAAAGATGGGTCTATCAGCTGGACGTGTGCAGTCGGTTGCTGTCCGGCTCGTAGTCGATAAGGAAAACGACATCAAAAAGTTTGTCCCTGTCGAGTACTGGGTGATGGGGGTAAATTTGAAAGAGTCAAACAAGCCACTCGTGTTTCCAGCAAATCTAGTTGAAGCGTTTGGCAAATCTGTCTCTAAGATGACTATCAAAACAAAAGAAGAAGCAGACAGGATCGCAAACGGTCTTGTTGGCGCAATATACACCGTACTAAGCGTGAAACACGAAGATTCTATTCGTCGACCATCGGCACCTTTTACAACTTCCACCTTGCAAATGGAAGCTTCAAGGAAGCTTGGCTACTCTCCGAAGCAGACCATGGTTCTGGCGCAACATCTCTATGAAGCAGGCCACATCACATATATGCGTACTGATTCCCTGAACTTATCAGGTGAGGCTGTTGCTGCGATCAAGTCTACGATCGCAAATCAATATGGAGAAAAGTTTATTCAAACAAGAAGCTATGCTACTAAAGCAAAGCATGCCCAAGAAGCCCATGAGGCAATCCGTCCAACTCACTTCGATCACATGGAAGTAATCGACGATCGACGAGGACAAAAACTATATGAACTGATTTGGAAGCGCACAGTGGCCACTCAAATGGCTGACGCAATCTTCGACGTGATTACAGCCAAGATTGAGGGAAAGAAAGATTTATCGTATGTGTTTGCTGCAACGGGCGAAGCAGTAAAATTCGAAGGTTTCATGAAAGTCTATACTGAGGGCCGCGATGAGGAGACTGATGACACATATTGTCCAATTCCTGAGATCAAGGTTGGTGAAACGCTTGATTTTGTTAGCATGATCCAGAATCAAAAATATACTGAGCCACCAAAGAGATATACAGAAGCAACACTAGTAAAGCGGCTAGAGGGACTTGGTATTGGTCGTCCGTCAACTTACGCGCCTACGCTTGAAACGATTCAGAACCGTGGCTACGTTGAGCTGATTGATAAGAAATTTCAGCCAACCGAGATTGGTAATATTGTAACCGATCTACTCGTGGAGCATTTTCCTTCAATCGTTGATTATCAGTTTACCGCTGATATGGAAGATCAGTTCGATGAAATTGCTGAGGGTCATAGAAAATGGCAGAAAGTCATCGACGATTTTTATATTCCTTTTGCAAAGAATCTTGCGGACAAAATGGATAATGTTGAAAAAACAATTGTCGTCTCTGAAACGCCATGTCCGCATTGTGGCAAAATGATGCTAGTCAAATTTGGTCGTATGGGCAAGTTCTTAGCCTGTCCAGAAGAGGGGAGTAAGGTAACTCTGCCGCTGCCAGAAGAGGCTGCCATGATCAGAAAGCTGGAAATTCAAACATCGGACGAGCTCTGCCCACTCTGTGGCAAAGAGATGCTCGTCAAGCGTGGTCGTTTTGGCTACTTTCTTGGCTGTAGCAACTATCCAGAGTGCAAAGGCATCTCCAAAATTTTTAATAAAACTGGTTTCAAATGTCCAAATTGTAAGACTGGAGATATAGTCGAGAAAAAATCTCGAGGTCGTGGTAAAACTTTTTTTGCTTGTTCGCGATGGCCTGACTGTAATTTTATTATGAATAATAAGCCAGAAAACGAAGCTCAAGTCGCTGAAGCACTCAAGGCTTGGCAAGAAAATCCACCAAAAATAAAAGTCTACAATGCTAAAGCCAAGGCTCCAAGCAAGATTGTCAAGAAAAAAATAGTTAAGAAGCCAGTCAAAGCTAAAATCAACAAGAAATAGTAAGCGATGCTGCCAAAATCTGTGCAAAACCTCATAGACGAATTTAGTAAATTGCCTGGCGTAGGACCGAAATCTGCTGCCAGACTAGCTTTTTACTTGCTTACAAAACCAAAATCCGATGTTGAATCTCTGGGCAAAAGTATACTTGGTCTCATAGAAAATCTGAAATATTGTGATATTTGCTACAATATCGCCGAAACAGAAGTTTGTGCAATCTGTAGCAATACAAAAAGAGATGTGTCGATCGTCACGGTTGTAGAGGAGCCGCTAGATGTGATCGCTCTAGAGAAATCGCTTGGGATAAACGGGCTTTATCATGTCCTTGGTGGCGTGATCTCTCCGATAAATGGTGTTAGCCCGGAAGACCTACGAATAGATCAGCTGATTCGGCGTGTTCAGAGTGGCGAAATTTTAGAAATCGTTCTGGCAACAAACCCAAATCTTGAGGGTGAAGCCACTGCCGCATATTTGAAAAATAAGATCTTTGCGGTGAATTCTGAGATCAAAATCACTCGAATTGCTCGTGGACTGCCTATAGGTGGTGATTTAGAATATGCTGACGAGGTCACACTGAAGCGTTCGCTAGAAGGCCGCCGAGATTACTAAAATCGCAAGAAAAATTTGTTGAAAAAGTAGTCAGGGACTAGCAAAATTACCACAAAAAAAATAGGTGGATAACTCATATTGACAATCTGCTACATTGATCGCTAAAATCCAATGCAGTTGATGAAAAATTAAAAACAAAAAGAAGAGGTCAAATGAGGGAAGAAAAATTCTGCTGTCCAAACTTAGATTGCGGTCACACCAGCTATAGTAGTGGCGAGTGCCCTGAGTGTGGAAAAGAATTGGACAAGATCAAAGGCGATGATTATGCATCTTTCAATAGCGAAACAGAAGAAGACAGTCCGGCCGAGGTGATGATGAGCGACTTCGATGATGATCCAGACGTTACGTCTTGGTACAAGGACGAAGAAGGCTCATACTCTGCCATGTAATTCCACTAAAACTCGAGGGAACTCTACGCCTCGAGTTTTTTTATTGGAAATGAGCTGAAATTATGCTAGAATAAGATTACATTGTCAAACCACATTTTCCTGTAGGCCACGCTTTAGCGCGATATTTATATATAAAATAAGCAAACAAGCTGAAGCTTGGGCTACGATCATTAGAATCATTAACGAGAAAATCATATGAAACTTTACAACACGCTTTCAGCCAAAATTGAAGAACTTAAACCAATCGAGAGTAATAAAATCCGTATATACACTTGCGGACCGACTGTTTATGATACGGCTCACATCGGTAATCTTCGCAAATATCTCTGCGATGACATTTTGGTGCGCCTGCTGAAGTTTGAAGGTTTTGAGGTCAAAAGAGCGATGAATATGACCGATATTGATGACAAAACAATCAAACGTTCTGATGGAGTGAAGAAGGATTTCGATATTCTTATTAGAAAATATGAAGACCAATTTTTTGCCGATCTCGACACTCTAAATGTTCTGCGACCAGATAAGGTGATGCGCGCGACTGAGTACATCGAAGATATGGTGGGCTTCGTGGAGGATCTGCTGAAAAAGGGTTTCGCCTATACAGCTTCTGACGGCTCTGTCTACTTCTCTCTGGAAAAATTTCCAACTTATGGCGAACTCTCGAAGCTAGACAAACGCGAGATAAAGGTCGGGGCAAGGATTAATTCTGACGAATACTCGAAGGAAAATCCTTCGGATTTTGTACTTTGGAAATCTTGGGACGAGGAAGACGGCGAGATATTCTGGGAGACATCTCTAGGTAAAGGACGCCCAGGCTGGCACCTTGAATGTTCTACTATGAGTATGAAGGAGCTCGGCGAAACTATCGATATTCATACCGGCGGCATTGATAATATCTTTCCACATCATGAAAACGAAATTGCTCAGTCAGAAGCACGAAGCGGTAAGAAGTTTGTAAATTTCTGGGTTCATAGCGAAATGTTGATGGTAGATAGTCGCAAGATGAGCAAAAGTTTGAACAATTTTTATAAACTTGCCGACATCATTGAGAAAGGATTTTCACCCTTTGATTTCCGATATCTAGTCGTTAGTGCGCAGTACCGCTCAAAGCTAAACTTTACTTGGGAAGGTCTCGAGTCGGCTAGAAATAGTCGAACTCGGCTCTCACGACTTGCCGAAGAGTTCTCGAAGGCTGACGAAGGCGAAATTGATGAACAATATCTAGAGAAGTTCAAGGGATTCCTGGAAAATGATATTGATTTGCCAAACGCGATCGCGGTGCTTTGGGAAGTTGCACGTGACGAGAACGTTTCTGCTGGATCTAAATATGCAACTATGCGTAAATTTGATGAAGTTCTTGGTTTGAAGCTTGGTGATAATATTACTATCGAAATTCCTACAGATATACTTGATCTTGCGAATGAGAGAAAAGCAGCACGTGAAAACAAAGACTACGCCAAATCAGATGAATTACGAGAGAAGATTTCTAGCCTTGGTTACATAATTGAAGACAAAAATAATGAGTTTATCATCTCTCCAAAATAATTTTTTATTGCTGTCATCCTGAGGAACCGAAGGATCTCTTGAATCTAATAGCTGCAGGGAGATTCTTCACTTACATTCAGAATGACAAATTGGGTACGTATATTTATGAAAAATTTCTGGAAAAAACTAAATAAACCTTTCAAGGTGCTTGCGCCGATGGCTGGCTATACAGACAGTGCTTTTCGGCTACTTTGCCGTGAGCTTGGCGCAGATGTTGTTGTCTCAGAGCTTGTCTCTGCAGACGCTATTTATCATCAATCAAAGTATTGGTATAAGGATGAAGAGGGGATTTGGCGCTCCAAACGTGGGAAAGACGAGACTCTGGAAATGCTCAAGTTTGACGAAGCAGAGCGACCTTATGTGGTACAGCTATTTGGTAAATATCCTGAGAAGTTTGCCTTTGCAGCAAAATGGGTTAGTGAAAACCTGAAGCCAGATGGGATTGATATTAATATGGGCTGTCCTGCCAGAAAAGTGGTAAATAGCGATCATGGAGCTGCGCTGCTAAAAAACTCAGAACTAGCCGTTGAAATAGTAAAAGCAGTTAAGGAAAACACAGATTTGCCAGTTTCGGTGAAGACAAGGCTCGGCTGGGATCATGATGACCAAATACTTGAATTCGCGCCGCTTTTGCTGCATGCTGGTATCGATGCGCTCACAATTCATGGTCGTACTTATAAAGACGCCTTTAAGGGCGCCGCTCGTTGGGACAATATCTATGAGGTTAAGAAGATGTTTGGTGATAAGCTTATCGTGACCGGAAATGGTGATATCTCATCGTATGAACAATTAAGCACTTTAGCGAAAGAGCCTTATGGCGAAACACAGCTTGATGGCTTAATGGTTGGCAGAGCTGCCTTTGGTAAACCATGGATTTTTTCCAAAGAAAGTATGACAAATGATGAACTTAAGTCAATAATTCTGAAACAAGCGCGATATATGCTAAAAATAAAAGGTGATTTTGGGATGATTGAGTTCAGAAAGCACCTTGTAAAGTATATTGCTGGTTTCGCTGGTGCGAAAGATTTGCGTAAAAAAGCAGTAACTGTGGCTAGTTATGAAGATGTTCAGACCCTGGTGGCCGAACTTTAGTTACTAGACGATTACAAACTGTCATTGCGAGGAGTGCAGTCGCGACGTGGCAATCCATCATTTTTTTCTAATACTCACTGAAAGATTGCCGCGCCTCCATAGCTCCCGATGGCTCGCAATAACAATGCAGAGGACGCTAAGTTTAAGGTATTGACATAGTTGGTCAATTGTGGTAAAATCGTTCTAACAAGGGGAAATTTACCCAACATCAAAGACAATTTATTTATGTTTATTTGCGGCAAGGAAGGGAATCGTGTTGGGCTGATCACTCTGATCGGTGCGCACCTCTAAACCTTGCTTTTTTGTTTTCTTATTTCTGACTGGGATCTTGGGATATTAGGATGATAGATTTATAGATTGACCGGCAATGAAGGTCCGTTAAAAAAAGTGGACCTGGCTAAGTTAGTCTCTATCGTTTCTCACCTTTCTCCTGGTTGGAAATAAGCACACAAAACATATGGATTCCCGATCCCTTCGACTTTACTCAGGGCAGGAAGGTCGGGAATGACAAAAGAGACATTGGAAATAAGCACACAAACAATTCAATTTATAATTTGTATTTTAAAATGAATTTCAAATTTCTAATGTCAAATGATCTAGTATGGGAAAGAATAATTTTGGCAAGGATGTGATGGTGTCATACTATTCATGCTTATCAAAATCAAAACCATGTAAATGGTTGATAATGCAGAAATGATTTTGTGCGTCGAAGACTCGCAAAATAGTATAAAAAACAATTTAGGGGGGAATGAAAATGAAGACATTAAGAATTCTTCTAATCGTCATCACAGTGTTGGCGGCAATCGCTTCGGCGAGCGCAGCGTCACTGGCAGCTTCGATCATGGCACCTTTATGGAACGCCACGTCGGAGACCAATCACGCCGGAATGAATCCAGTAGTCAGAGCGTCGGCTTCGAAAGATGCCACCCCTGACGCAGTGCTTGTGACTGGGACTTGGAGTAACAACTTCATCGTTCCTCAGTCGGCTGCAATGCCGCAGTTCAGATTTGTTTCTGTTGATATGAAAGTCCAGGGTTTCGACCTCGGACAGTTCACCGGTATGGATGTAAGTCTTGAAGACCAGCATTCGAATCAGGGAACCGTAATCAGTAAATCAGAAATTGATCGAGACGATCTAAAGAAAGAGTCCAAAAAGGGCAACGTTTACGCTGACCCATCTGGCGCTTTCAAAGGATCTGGCAAGTTTTGCCAAGGCAATATTACCACAGGCGCTCTCACTTTACGTGCAGACGGTTTACTGGTAATTGATACTTGGTCACTCGGCACCGATGTTTATGCTCTGGAATTTGGCATGACTCACACTGGCAAAAAGAATAAGAAAGATATTGTTATCTTTTTCCATTCTACGAGCCGCGAGAAAATTACGGATACAAATACGTTTTATTTCTCTGTTGTGAAGCCAAATCAGTATCTTGATGATTATTGCATGGCGCAAGCCAACAAGAATTACGAGACTTCTGACGGCCGAATCCAGTCTCTGGCATTTTCATCATATTATGATGAAGTGTTGAAACATCACTGGACACTTCTTGTTACCCCAATCTCTGCTAATTTGCGAGCAAACACGCTTTGGCGTGAAGCTGTTAAAGAGCAGAAACCGCTTGAGAAATTGAATGTTTCTACTGACTGCACCCATTGGGTAAAGTTGGAAAAGAACGGTCAACCATTTAGCGGTTGGGTAAACATCAAGGTTTCTGAACAACAGATCGAACCATTTTTGATCCAAGGACCAACTATTCCATTTGATGGAGCAAAGTTGGGCCCACAACAATTGTGGATCAAAGAAGATGGCAAGGATGCCTGGACAGTAAAAAGCATCGATGTGCGCCCGAATGGCGTAACGACAGTGACCCTGTAAGGAGGGCATGATGAAAATTCTGTTAGCAGCTTTGCTGCTTATCATCACACTCGTTGCGTCGGCTGAGCCGGTACAACGAGGCATTCAGCAAAACCTGCCCGCCTATGTGGCTGCTGGTGCGCTGACTTCTCTCGAAAGAGACGAGATTGTCACACTGATTAACAGTGGTAAGATCGAAGATGTTACCATCCGTAAAGGTGTGAAGGGCCATAATTGGTACGTGCCTCTGGCTCGACCAAAAAAAGCCTTAGAGTGGATTACGGTCAAAAATGAAGGACCTTATGTTCTTCCTTATGACCGTCCAGCAAGGATGATTGGCAACTGTAGGTTTTATTTTCTTCGGGACTGTGATAACTTGTTTATCTTGGCTCCCGAAAGAGTAGTAGTGCCTCCGGCGCCAAAACCGGTGACGATAGAAGTCACACCGCCACCAACATCACCGCCAGTACCAGTACCAACGCAAGTTCGTACTGTGTACGTTCCAATATATCCGCCGGCTCCATTGGCCGTTCAACGTTCCCTTCCGCCGATCGGAACATCTGAGAGCTATGCTCCAGAATTTCGTATCAACGAAGGAAGCAGCGAATTTCGTCAAGGTCTCCAGGTCTTCGGTGGTATCATCGTGATGCCTGACCAGATTCCTGGTCCACAAGGCCCCGCCGGCCCAACTGGTCCAGCAGGACCAATATACTGCCCGCCTTTACCGGCTGGCACTAGTCCACCGCAACCAAACTTATAGAAGTCGGTGGCAAACCCGGAACACTCTCTCCATACGGAAGAGTGTTCCCACATCTCAAAGTAGTAATTTGTTTTATTGCTTTAAGTATGTGAAGAGAAACGCAACAAAATTTGATAAACCAAAGTTGCAAAATTAATTATAATTTAGGAGAAAAAATGAAATGTACTGAAAACAAAACCAGTCTCAAGTCAAGAATCGCTATTGCGCTTTTGGCAGTCACTGGAGTATTCGCCGGTGTCTTGGCGCCTTTGACTTCGGTCAAGGCCACAGATGCTGTCGGCCCACGTTTCAACGTCTTGCCAGATGACTATAAGACTTTGCGCGGTGGTAACAAAACAAAAAATGAGCTGTCAAGAAATGCAGTTGTAACTGGCGTTGCCGGTGATACTATCTCTGGCTTAGTTTACTATCACAATGGTGTTCTAAACACTACTGCGAACAATACTAAAGTCAAAGTAACTTTTCCTGCACAGACTACAAATAAAAAAGCGACTGTTTCTGTAAACTTGTCTGCTGACAATGCTGAAAACATTATCAACGACACTATGGAAATTCAGCTTGATCAGGATGCAAAATTAACTTTTGTTTCTGGTTCAGTTCAGTGGCTGCCAAACTTCACTGATACGACTAAGCCTGCTGTTGCCCTTCCAAATGGTCAGACAGGTAACGAAATTATCACACCTAACGGTGTTAATCTCGGTGGTATCCAGGGTTGTTGGAATTATATCGGCTATGTCTATTTCTTAGTCAAAACTGATAAAATTGATGTCAAACTTCCAGCTCTGAAGATTGAGAAAACTGTTCGTGACTTCACTGTAAATGAAGCAACATTTGTAAAAGAGAATCAAGCCAAACCCGGCGACGTTCTTGAATACAAGATCAGCTATTCAAATACAGGCGAAGGTCCAGCTACTAACGTAACTGTGACTGACGTTCTGCCAGCCAACGTAACTTATCTTGCCAATACAACTATCATGAATGATGGTACTGGTGAGAAAATGGTCGCAGATGGTATCGCTCAAAGTGGTTTGAGCCTTGGCTCAGTAGCCAATGGTGCAACTGGCTATGTGAAGTTTAAAGCGCAAATCAGTTCTACTGTTGCCGCGAATCAAACACTTACCAACACTGGCTACCTTCTGTTCAACAAGCAAAGCTTGTCTGACACAGCAAAAACCAAAATCGTAGTTAATGTGACTGTCACACCGGGGCAACCTGGCGCTGGCAATCCATTACCTCAGACTGGTGCAGAGACTTATATCATCACTGCGTTAATAGTAGCTGCTGGATATATCACTGCTAAATACCTAAAAAAACGAAAAGAACTCGCAGAGTTGATCAAATAACTTTGTAGAGAATATATACAAAACCGCCCCGACTTATGTTGGGGCGGTTTTGTTTTGTGCTGTCGTTGCGAGTGATTTCGCGAAGCAATCCATCATTTTTTGATAGATTGCCACGCCTTTTGTTTCGCCGGTCGCTGGTTTCTTCCCCCTCCTTTTCAAGAGCCTGTCCTGAGCGAGCTTGCGAGTCGAATGGAAGGGGCTAGGGGTGGTTTATTCATTTCAGGCTACGAACCCTAAGACTAATTTTTTGCTACTACGTTACTCCGCCACTAATTAATAATCCCCACCTAGCCTCCCCCTGAAAGAGGGAGGGACAGACAGAATCATCCTCTCCTAGAGTCGAAATGACATAGGGCGTAGTATGTTGGGGCGGTTTTGTTTTGTATCGTAATTGTGCTAAAGTATAGATATTAACGAGGTTGATTATGGGACTAAAAGAAAAACTCGAAGACTTGAAAATGATCCTGAAAATTGATCAGAAACAGGCAGATATTGCTCAGATTGAAAAAGAAATGAATGAGCCTGATTTTTGGTTGGATGAAAAAAATGCCAACGAGAAAAGTCGCGTTCTGAAAAATCTGAAGGACGAGATCAAAGAGTTTATAGATGTTTATGAGATAGCCGAGATCGCAAATGACGATGAGCTTGAGTCGATGAGAGATGAGATCGAGAAGCTTGAACTTTATTCTATGTTTACAGGCAAATATGATGACCATAATGCAATCATAAATTTTTATGCTGGGGCTGGTGGAGATGATGCTCAAGACTGGACTGAAATGCTGCTGAACATGTATTTGCGTTGGGCGGAGAACAACGGTTTTCGCGCGATGATTATAAACGAATCACGTGGCGGAGAAGCGGGGATCAAGAGTGCGACGATTGAGGTCCATGGCCTATATGCTTATGGTAAACTAAAGGTTGAATCGGGGGTACACCGGCTTGTTAGACAGTCTCCATTTAATGCAAAAGCGCTCCGTCAGACATCTTTTGCCCTTGTTCAAGTATTGCCAGAGATAGAGCAGGAAACAGAGCTTATAATCGATTCTAAGGACATTCGCATGGACGTTTTTCGTTCTGGCGGAAATGGTGGTCAGTCAGTAAACACGACTGATTCTGCTGTACGCTTGACGCATATTCCAACTGGAATCGTAGTCGGCTGTCAGAATGAACGAAGTCAGCTCCAAAATCGTGAAAATGCGATGAAGGTATTACGATCGCGATTAGCTCAGCTTATGCTTGAACAACAAAAAGAGCATCTGGAGGAGCTAAAAGGTGATTTTTCTTCGCCAGAGTGGGGGAATCAAATTCGTTCTTACGTCCTTCATCCATACAAAATGGTCAAGGATCACAGAACCAGTTTTGAATCCAAGAATCCAGACGATGTTCTGGCTGGCGATCTGAACGGATTTATCGAAGCACAGCTGAGGCAGCTGATGAAATCTCAGTCTAATACCGAATAGAGCATAAATACAGTCTAATACCGAATCGACCGAATTAAGCGAAAATCGAAATAAATATATAATCCTAGCTACACTGTCATCTCGACATCTTGCGAGCCCACCGTCGGGTGGATCGAGCGAGACGAGAGATCTTACCAGGGTTTCACAAAGCAAAACAGAAAAATAAGCAGAAGATTTCTCCTCCTTCGCGCTATCGCGGCTACGGAGGACACGGTCGCCTTGGGCTGTTCAATGGCTCGAAATGACAGATCTGTTAGACAATAGGTTGTTATAAAAAATGAATTATTGTTCGACTCTACGAAGTAGGTGGAGAACTTCTCCACCCGCAAACTACACGGAGTCGAAGAATAAAAGTGATTAATTTAACCAATATTATATAAATTTGCGGGGGGAATATGGACAAAATTTTAGCAATCTTTCAGGGGTTCAAGGTGCCGGCGATGCCGGACATTTCTGGCTTTAATATTAAGAGCAATGAGCTGCTTCTGATTGTTCTCGCGATTTTGGTTTTGGCTTTTCTTATTGACCTTCTGCTTGTGAATTCTATACTTGGCCGCAGCTACCGTGTTTTTGTCGGTCTTGGGGTGATTATTCATGAATTTTCGCATGCGTTACTCTGTCTCTTGATGGGTGCCAAAATCACCAAGATTGCACTTTTCGACAAGCAAGGTGGCAGTGTCGAGCATACAAAGCCGCTTGTCCCAATAATCGGGCAGGTCCTGATCTCTCTTGCTCCTTTTTATCTTGGAGCAATTGCGATTTATTTCCTCTCGCTCTGGATTGGTTTGAAGCAAGTCGATCTCGGCAGCATTAGTCTCACCTTCGACGGCGCGATTAATTTTTTTCGATCGCTGATCGGTACTATTAATTTCTCTGATTACAAAAACTGGATAATTATCTATTTGGTCCTCTCAATCGCGGTCACGATGACGCCGAGCAAACAGGATATTAAGAACGTTGCCTTATCGCTTATTTTCATCGCAGCGGTCGTTTATAGTATTTATCATTTCACGGCAATTCGCTTTAATTTCGCATGGTTGCCTGTAGAAAAAATCACGGTGCTTCTGTCAACCGTACTGGTTTTGTTGATTTTGTCTCTGCTTTTGAGTATTATTGTGTTTGGCTTGTCCAAGCTGTTGAAGCGACGACGAAGCTATTAATTATAAACTAATCATGATCAGGAGTTTTTATGGTAGATTTTGGAAAAATCAAAGATGTATATGAGCTTCAGAAAAAGGCTCGAGCAATTCAAAAAGAGTTGAAAGATGTTGAGGTTGAGGCTTCGAGCAATGATGGCTGGGTTACCGTTGTCTTTAACGGCGAGCAGCATTTGACGGAAATCAGCATCTCAGAAGATGCTCTTGCACCTGCCAACAAAAGATTGCTTGAAAAAGACTTGAAAAATACTATTTCTCAGGCGATTTCTCGTGCTCAAGCAGTTGCTGCTGAGAAGATGAAAGATATTGCTGGCGGAATGGGAATTCCAGGACTATAGAGCGAACAATTTCGCAATTAAGAAATGGATAAAT
>Ga0194058_10000151_pt1 | contig 29646 bp, 23 predicted proteins | sample SepL4417m_MetaG_FD_155490 | JGI IMG/M metagenome (GOLD analysis project Ga0194058, IMG submission 155490) | Anoxic zone freshwater microbial communities from boreal shield lake in IISD Experimental Lakes Area, Ontario, Canada - Sep2016-L442-17m | ecosystem: Environmental > Aquatic > Freshwater... | reverse complement strand
ATTTCGTTTCATTCAGAAAAATCCGATCGAAGAAATTCGTCGTATTCAAGCCAAGTCAGACATCAGTCTTGAAGCCAGTAACATCCTTGAGCGATATATCGCAAACATCTTGGAGCGTGAGCTAAAGAGTAAGAAGTTTCTAAAAAGTTTGTAATAAAAAAGTGCGAGAAAATGATTTCCGCACTCGATTTGCTAAGTAAGTTTCAGCAACGCTTCGTTGGCTGCTAAGAGTCCGCAAGTTTCACATTCTATAAATGTTACTCCTTTTTCATTTCTGACGGTCAGCTGATGTGGCTGACTGTCTTTACAGATACCGATTGGTTCAAGTACCGCACGATTTACTGTGATTCTCTGATGCCTGGTTGCGTCTGGCAGTGTTAGCTTGATTCTGAGCTTGATCGTCTTCTGGCTCATAAGTTACCTCCACCCATTCTCGTTCTCGTCTGAACACTCATACTGTACAAAGTCATATATACTTGCTTTTCGAAATGGCCTGCTCTTTGTCAGGCGCCCTCGGTCTTTTGTAACATTTCCGGTGCATTTTTTGTGGTTTTTTTCTTTTGTTAACAGAAGATGCTCGTCTTCTGTTGGAAGTAAAAAACCTTCATCTTGAAGCAGCTTAATCACGTGCTTTATTTGCCCGTGGTGCTTCGGATAAAATTCCTCTGCTAATGTCACAATCTCTGCGAGTAAGAGGCGATTATCGTCGCCGCAATACTCTATAATCCTTCGCCATAGTTTGTCCTGCTTTGATGTTAGGACAAAAGATTCTTTTGTTACCATGCTGTTAACCCCTTTGTTGCAATAAGTCTTCTGCAATTTGATATATCGAAGAAGCAGTAACTGCTGAATACTATAACACAAAGCTCTAATACTATCAATAGTGAAGAGAGTGAATAAATGTGGTATATATAGTGTATATTTAATGAACTTGTCATTTCGACCCTACGAGTTTTATCGAGTAGTTGTAGAAATCTTTTGAATAGGCAGTTTCTATAAGAAGATCTCTAGGCTCCGCTTCGCTGTACTCGAGATGACAGAACGTTGATTTGGGTAATGTTAATTTAACAAGGAACTTTATGGCAGAAATCAAAAACGACAAGATGGAAAAAATCACCTCACTTTGCAAGAGGCGTGGATTTATATATCCTGCAAGTGAGATATATGGTGGCTTTGCAAATGCCTTCGACTTTGGTCCGCTGGGCTCTCAGCTAAAGAAAAATCTAAAGGATCTTTGGTGGAGAAGATTTGTGACCGAGCGAGAAGATATCGTTGGTCTTGACTCTGCTATTATCCAAAATCCAAAAGCTTGGGTGGCTTCTGGCCACGTTGGTTCATTTTCTGATCCTCTAATTGAATGCACTGAGTGTCACTCTCGATATCGCGTCGATCATATGAAGGATGGTAGCTTCATTGGTGGTAAAGCAAAAGAGAAAAATCAGTGCCCTTCTTGTGGCAGTAAAGAATTTACAGAACCAAAAGAGTTCAATCTCATGTTTAAGACATTCATTGGCGTGACCGAGGACTCTGTTTCAACTGCATATTTGCGACCAGAGACGGCTCAAGGAATATTCTTGAGTTTCAAAAATGTGATCCAATCTACTCGGATCAAGCCACCATTTGGTATCGCTCAGATCGGTAAGGCGTTTCGCAACGAGATCACTCCTGGAAACTATATTTTTAGAACTCGTGAATTTGAACAGGGCGAGATTGAGTTTTTTGTCAAACCAACAGCCGAAGAGTCGGAGAAATGGTATAAGCTCTGGCTGGAAGAGTGGATGAACTTTTTCTTGGACTTAGGTATCAAAAAAGAAAACTTAACCATTCGTGAGCATGCAAAAGAGGAGCTATCACACTATTCATCAGGAACTTCTGACATTGAATACAATTTTCCTTTTGGCGTCTCCGAGCTTGCTGGCGTTGCACAGCGTACTGATTTTGATTTGACTCAGCATGAGAAGCATTCTGGACAAGACCTAAAATATTTCGACGAAGCCACTGGGGAGAAGTATCTGCCTTATGTAGTCGAGCCAACAATGGGCATAGACCGCGCGATGCTTGCATGCCTTGTGGATGCTTATGATGAGTCGGATGGTACAGACGGTCGCCAAGCTGGTGAAGTTACTATGAGATTAAATCCGAAGCTATCTCCTGTTAAAGTCGCAGTTTTCCCATTGGTGAAAAAAGAAGGACTTCCTGAAATTGCACAAGGTATCGCAAAAGAATTACGTGGCCTTGGTATCGAAGCTTTTTATGACGAATCAGGCTCTGTCGGAAGACGTTATCGCCGCCAGGATGAAATTGGTACTCCTTGGTGCATCACAGTCGACTTCGATTCACTATCCGATCAAACCGTTACGGTCAGAGACCGCGATACGATGAAGCAGGAGAGAGTCAAGATAGATGAGGTTACAAGCCTAGTTGTTCAAAAGCTAAAACAATAAAAATCTGCCTAAAATATTAGTTCTAAAATACTCAGTCTGAGACATGATAAAAGGCTGAGTATTTTTTGTTATATATATGTATGAGGACGTAATCATTTGACGGAAGTCGATATAAGACTTATTATATGAATAAGTGGGTAATTGTGGGAAGAAGTGGGAACAACAGTTTCTATAGTAGACCACTCGATTAGTTGATATGAGAAAACTAACCTTTAGGTTCATATGTTCATAGGAGAATACAATCATACTACTGATGAAAAAGGCAGAATGTCAGTACCGGTCAAGTTTCGCGGTGCTCTTTCGGTTGGTTGTGTTTTGACTCGTGGACTGGACGGTTGTCTTTGGCTTTATACCACTGAGAAGTGGACTGAGCTTGCGGAGAAAATTGCAGCACTTCCAATCACACAGAAAAATTCTCGCTCGTTCGCACGTTTCATTATGTCTGGTGCGGTTGATTGTATAATAGATCGTGCAGGCAGAGTGAGTATTCCAAAATATCTTTCTGAGTACGCCGGAATCAAGAGCAAAGTTATCGTCACTGGTATGTATGATCATATTGAAATATGGTCCGAGAAGAGCTGGAACGAGTTCAAGAAGGGGATGGAAGCAAACTCAGAGGAGGTTGCTGAAAATTTGTCTGAAATCGGTTTTTAGGAGTACCTCAACAATTTATTATATATATTGGTTTATCAAGTCAACAGCCAGCGCTAAATAAGCCTCATCCTATGCTCGTTTGTATTTTGCTACGGAAGGTGGATTTCCCCCTACGTTTAGGTTTGCCTCAAATCTTCCAGATTTGCAGTCGAAACTTCACTACCGAGGGACTTACTCCTGACGGAGTCCGGAGGAGGGCAAAGGAGGGGTGGGGCTTATACGAGGCGAGAGAATCGCCATCAAAAACAAAAGATTTTTCAAAAGAAAACCTGCTCAAAGTATTTGAACAGGTGATCGCTTCAAAGATATTATATCTCAAAGTACGAAAAAACAAAAATTGCTGGCTGGTGACTTGAATAACCAATAATGTAAAGATTAGTTGATTCGGAGGAAAATTGGGACGAAGTTTCGTAGTAACAAATAGCAACGACAATTCTTCTGGTGCCAAAAAGAAGACCGTAGGTCGTCATATTGTTATTGGTCCAAACGCTATCAAATTTGTAGCACTTACTATTGTTGCTATTTTGGCGATTGTATACCTAAATCAATCTACGGCCGGCGCTTCTAGAAGCTTGAAGATTCGTGATATTGAAGGCAAGAAAAGTGAACTTATATTAGAGAAAGAACGGCTTGAAACTGAGCAAGCTAGACTCAAGGCTCTAAAGGAGATAGACAGTCAAGTCGAGAAAAATACCCTAGAACCTGTCTCTAGTGTCGGACACATTCAAAACGGAAGTTCAGATATTGCCAAAACGAACTGATTTTTTGGTATTATATAAATATGAACGATTACACCAGGACAATTGAATCGCGTCTAAAATGGTTTGGCGTGGTTATTATCTTAATAGTTTCAGGATTATTTTGGAGAATGTATATTCTTCAGGTTTTGCAGCACGAAAAATATCTGACTCAGGCAAAAAATCAGCAAAGATATGAAATTACTGAGATGGGTCAGCGTGGTAGAATCTATGTCCATGATTCGCCAGTGGATCAGAAGGCTTACTATCCTCTTGCCTTTGATCAGAAAAAGTTTGCTGTTTGGGTTGTTCCAAAACAGGTGAAGGACAAGGCTGAAACCGCAAAGCTGCTTAGCCAGCTTTTGTCTATGCCAGAAAATGAAATTTTTGAAAAAATAAATAACGATAAGTTATATATTCCGCCGATTAAGCACAGTCTTTCGCTAGATGAATCCAGAGTTGTGAAAGAAAAAAAGCTTAGCGGGGTGCTGATTGTTCCTGAATATAGTAGATACTACCCAGAGGGGACGCTTGCGTCTCAGGTTTTGGGATATGTAAATGCTGAAGGCAATGGAAACTATGGTTTCGAGGGTAAGTACAACGCTGAGATGAAGGGTAAAGAGGGCCGTGTCAAAGGTGAGAAGGATACTCTTGGCAGAGTGATTAGTCTTCTTGAACAGGAAGATCCTGAGGACGGTGCTAGCTATGTTCTTACTATTGATAGATCGGTCCAGTATTTCGTTGAGAAAAAACTAAAAGAGGCACTCGATCTATATAAAGCAGCTTCAGGTTCGGTCATAATCATGGATGTGAAAACAGGTGGGATAGTCGCGATGGCGAGTCTGCCGACTTATGATCCAAACAATTTTCGCGAGCAAGCGAATCTTGATCCGGGATTATTTATAAATCCAGCGATTAGCAATCCTTTTGAGCCAGGTAGTATTTTTAAGCCACTTGTTATGTCGGCTGCAATTGATCAAGGTTTGGTAACTCCAGAGACAAAAGGAAATTTCGCCGCCACAGTTGTTGTTGACGGCTATACGATCAACACTGCCGAGAGAAAAGCTTTTGGCGAAGAAGACATGACTCAAGTTCTTCAGAATTCGGATAATGTTGCTATGGTCTGGCTGTCGGAAAAGCTTGGTAAGGACACTATGTATAAATATGTAAAATCCTATAATATTCTCGAAAAGACAGGCGTGGATCTAGATGGAGAAACAACTGGCTGGACTGACGCACTAAAGCTCTGGAGAGACAGCAAAAGAGCCACAGTCTCTTTCGGTCAGGGAATTACCGCGACACCTCTGCAAATGGTCGCTGCCTACGCTGCGATCGCAAATGATGGTGTCTACATCAAACCTCATGTTGTTGATAAGATAGTTTTCCCAGATGGGACAGAGAAGCAAATAGAGAAAGTTGAGGAGCAGAGAGTCATCAGCGAAGACGCAGCAAAAAAAATGCAGGAGATGCTTTACCAAGTAGTGGAAAAAGGCCATAGCTGGCGAGCGAAGGTCCCAGGCTATAAGATTGGTGCAAAAACTGGTACAGCTCAAATCTCAACAAATGGCGTCTATGAGGAGTCCGAGGATGGTCTTGGCATATATATTCATACTTTAGCTGGATTTGCCCCAACAAACGATCCTCAGTTTGCTATGATTGTCAAGCTTGACAGGCCAAAATCGGCCAGATATGCTGAATCAACGGCAGCTCCCTTGTTTGGTGAATTGTCCTCATTTCTGCTAAACTATCACTATAGAATCGCTCCAACAGAGGTGATTCCAAAATAATAATAAATACATCAAAATGAAGAACATATTTTTAATAATAATTTATAAAATACTCGCATCATATGCAAAAAAAGTGATTGGCACCCATAAGCCTTTTGTGATCGCTATCACCGGGTCCGTGGGTAAGGGATCTACGAAAGAGGCGATCCATCAAGTCCTGAAAGATGAATTCGGAAGCGAAGTCCGAGCAAACTATGGCAGTCTGAATGCAGAGATTGGAATCCCTCTAACAATCCTTGGTTACAAGAGTCTGCCAAATAAGTTTCTCTGGGCACCATTTTTAGTAATGGCATACTTCCGAACATTTCGAAAAACATATCCTAAGTATTTAATTCTGGAGATGGGTGTCGAGCATGTTGGCGATATCGCAAGTTTTGTGAATATCGTAAAACCAGATATTGCTGTCATTACATCTGTAAGTGGAGCGCATCTTCTGAACTTTGCGACATTATCACGATATCAGCAAGAAAAAATTGGTTTGGCCGCCAGCATAAAGGACGGAGGCATTGTTATTGTAAATTTTGATGATCCCTTCATTAAATCTAAGTTTACAAGCAAAGATGTTCTGTCTGTCGGTATTGCTGACAAAACGGCTGAATACAGGGCAGAGGAGATTCGTGTAGGGATTAGAGGTACAGATTTCCGTATTGTTAGCCTCGGCCAGAAAATTGCGATCAAATCAAAAATTATTGGCGAACACCTGATTTATCCATTTCTTATTGCGTATGCAATCGGTCAACGATTCGATATTCAATCTTTGAAAATCAAAAAATCTCTCGAAAAAATTTCCTCAGTCAAGGGTCGCATGAACTATGTCGATGGAAAAAACGGGATTTCGGTTATTGATGATACATACAACGCCAGTCCTGTAGCCGTGCGAGCAGCGCTAGACACGATGTCTGCAATTGTACATGGTGGGCGAAAAGTATTTATTATGGGAAACATGAATGAGCTAGGCGCAATAGAGAAGGATGAACATCATAAGGTAGGTGAATATGCGAAGGGTAAATGCGACATCGCAATTTTTGTTGGGCCAAACGCTAATGAAATGGCTGCTGGGTATAAAGATGGTAAAACCTGCTATCAATTCCCAAATAGAATCGAACTTATTACCTCGATAAATAAACTGCTAAAGCCAAATGACCTTGTCCTCGTTAAAGCATCTCAAAATAGGAATTTCTTCGAGGAGGTTGTGAAGGCGATTATGAAATACCCAAGCGAGGCGAGTAAACAACTTGTTCGACAAAGTGGTTTTTGGCAAAAAAAGAAAAAAAATAATTATTAGTCCTAAGCATATCGGAGAAACTAGCAATGGAAGTACTATCAATCAGACCAGAAGACTTGATAAAAATGTTTTGGTTCGCCCTAGCATCTTTTTTGATTGCGATCGCTTGGACACCGATTCTTACAAACTATTTATATAAAAATAAACTTGGCAAAAGAATCAGAGATAGCAAAGACGCACCGATCATGGCGAAACTCCACGAGAAAAAAGCTGGAACCCCAACTATGGGGGGACTCCTGATCTGGATCACCACCGCTCTTCTGACTATTGCGTTCAATTTTTCTCGTCAGGCTACTTGGCTGCCACTGTTTTGTTTGGTTGCTACTGGTATCGTTGGCGCGATCGATGACGTTCTAAATGTTCGCGGAATAGGGGAGAAGGGGGGCGGCCTCACGCTTCGTCAGAAGTTCCCAATGTATGCAGTTATCGCCGCCGCCGGTGCTTGGTGGTTCTACGACAAACTTGATTGGAGCTCAATCCACATGCCAGCTCTTGGTGATTTCTCAATTGGAATTTGGTATATTCCCCTCTTTATAATCGTTTTAGTCTGGATGGCTTTTGCTTCGAACGAAGCTGATGGTCTAGACGGTCTGGCTGGTGGCCTCTTTGCCCTGGCTTTTGGTGCTTATTCTGTGATCGCACTAACAAATGGTCAATCTGGTCTCGCTGTATTCTGTGCGACGATCATGGGGGCTCTTATGGCCTTTCTTTGGTTTAATATTCCACCTGCTCGTTTCTTTATGGGTGATACGGGTAGTATGGCGCTTGGGATGACTCTTGGTGTAGTCGCCTTTCTGACAAATTCTGTTGTCGCGCTCCTCGTAATCACTATTCCTTTTTCCATTGAGGGCTTAAGTTTTATTATTCAATATCTTTCTAAGAAGCTGAGAAATGGTAAAAAAGTTTTTTTGTCTTCCCCTATTCACCACCACTTAGAAGCTATCGGCTGGCCAGAGCACAAGATTACAATGAGGTTCTGGATTCTTGGATCCGCATCAGCTGTAGCAGGTTTAGCAGTTGCATTATTTGGCCGAGGCAGTGTCTAGAAACTGATATTTCATCAAGGAGTTACATGTTGCAATTAGAAAGTAAATTATCAAATTTGAGTTCTACTAATATCGCCGTAATCGGTCTGGGTATTGAAGGCGTTGCTCTTTGCGATTTTTTGATCGATAAAGTACAAAGCATAACTGTCCTGGAAAAAAAATCAGAAGCTGATCTTAGGAACAAGGCAACCGATGAACTTCGTTCAAAAATTGAAAGTATTCTGATCAACAGCAAGATCAAAAAAGTGTTTGGTGACGGGTATCTGGATGACCTAGGTCAGTTTGATATTGTCTTCAGGTCACCATCTATTTATTTTGCTGATCAGAAACTGTTAGACGCAAAAGAAAATGGCACCAAAATTTCGTCTCAGATAGCGCTCTTTTTCGACCTTTGTCCATGTAAAATTATTGGTGTGACTGGGACAAAAGGAAAGGGAACTACGGCAAGTTTACTGACTGAAATTATCTCCGAAAAATTTAAAAATGATCACACAAGTCGTAGCGTTTATCTCGCAGGCAATATTGGCTATCCTGCAGTCACTCTTCTGCCAGAACTTAAGACGGATGATTTGGTTGTTCTTGAACTTTCAAACTTTCAGCTTGCTGATCTTGAAAAAAGTCCGAATATCGCGATCGTCACAAATTTGAGTGTCGATCATTTGGATTATCATAAAACTGTAGAAGAGTACCACGCTGCCAAGAAAAGCATCATAAAACATCAGAATGAGCACGATTTCGCTATCTTGAATTTTGGTTCGACTTTTGATCAAACGACAATAGATCAGTCGAAGTCTCAAAAACGATTTTTTTCCGGGAGTGCTACTGACTCTACGGACGCCGTTGTTCTGAGGAAAAATGATCTCTATACTGTTGTCCTAGACCCAGAAAAAAGAAATATAGAAATATGTAATGAAAATAATATTAAATTGCTTGGTCGTCACAATTTAGAAAATATTGCTGCCGCAACAATAGCTGCTGACATACTTAATATTGAGCACGAATTGATTTCAAATGTAGCTAAGAATTTTGTTGGCCTAACTCATCGCCTCGAATTGATAAGTGAAATAGAAGGGGTGAAATATATCAATGATTCTTTCGCTACGAATCCAGGGCCTACTATCGCTGCGATTAAATCTTTTCGTGAACCAAAAATCTTAATACTTGGTGGAAGCGAAAAAGGAGCAGATTTTGACGAGCTAGGGGAAATAGTTGCAGGGAATTCCGTTAAGTCAGTGGTTCTTATTGGGGTAGAGAAGGACCGAATAAGAGAGTCTCTCTTGAAGTCTAATTACACTGGTGAGATTGCTTCTGGCGATGGAGATATAGACAAGATCGTCATTTCTGCAAAAAACATGGCAACATCTGGGGATGTGATTATCTTCTCCCCTGCTTGTGCTAGTTTTGACATGTTTAAAAATTATAAAGACAGGGGAGATAAATTTCGAGAAGCGGTTTTGAAAATCGCGGAGGAAATAAATGATAAGTAGCGTTCGACAGAGAAAATCTGATTATTGGTTATCGCTAGCGGTTTTCAGCTTAATCATTTTTGGTCTGATAATGATATATTCAGTATCAAAGTATTACTCTCTAAATGTCACCGATGGGGAAACTGATAAATACTACTTGATGAAGCAGCTTACCAGCTTGATCGTGGGGGTAATCGCATGGATTGTTTTTCAAGCGATTGACTACAACTTCTGGAAGAAATACCTTGGTCATCTATTTTTTATTACATTGGGCCTGTTGCTTTTGCCGTTTATATTATCACCTTTCGGAGTAACTGTTGGCGGACGTTGGATCGTTATTGGCTCTTTTAATTTTCAGCCAGCAGAGCTTGCAAAGCTTACCTTTGTTTTATATATATCTGGGATGTTTGCGGCTCACGATAAAAGCTTGAAGGATGTATCTAAACTTTTTTGGCCATTTATCACCATTGTCGGTTCAATTGCGGCGATCATGTTGCTGCAAAAGGATTTGGGAACGCTTGCAATTTTTGTGGTCATATCTTCCGCCGTTTTTATATTTGCTGGAGCGCCTTTTTATCAGCTTTTTGCAGCGACTGGCTCTGCTGCATTTTTGCTTTGGCTCGCGATCAAGATTGAGCCATACCGTATGCAGCGCCTTACAACGTTTCTAAATCCTGGTAGCGATGCTTCAAATACGGGATACCATATTCAGAACGCTCTTATCGCAATTGGTTCTGGCGGTCTTTGGGGCTTGGGCTTTGGACAAAGTAAGCAAAAATATTTATATTTACCAGAAGCGCACACTGACTCCATTTTTGCTATAATATGTGAAGAGATTGGAATGATTCGGTCTTCTTTCGTAATTCTAGTCTTTGCTTTCATCGCTTATAGAGGAATAAATATTGCTAGAAGAGCGCCCGATACTTTTTCTAGGCTTATCGCGATTGGAATCACCTCTTGGTTATTCTTTCAGATGGCGATCAATATCGCGGCTATGTTCTCTCTTGTGCCTTTGACAGGTATACCACTGCCGTTTATTAGCTACGGCGGAACGTCATTGATCGTTATGCTTTCAGCTGTAGGGATTCTCACTAATATTTCAAAGAGTCAAATTTATGAAAAAAAATAATACGGTCATGTTAGTCGGTGGCGGAACTGGTGGGCACGCAGCTCCTATTTTGGCTATTTTTCAAAATTTATCGAAGCGAGAACCTAATCTGAAAATACATGTTGTTGGTGTCGGAAGCGGAGAAGAGAAATATTTCTTTTCTAAAATTTCGAATTACCATACGATCAAATCCGGAAAACTTCATCGTTATCTCACTCTAAAAAATCTAGCTGAGGCTACTAAGTTTGTCTCAGGTATTGTTGAATCAATGATTCTAATTAAAAAAATTAAACCAAAAGTAATTTTCTCTAAGGGTGGCCATGTCTCGTTGCCGGTTATTACTGCTGCAAAATTTCTAAAAGTACCATATTTCATCCACGAGTCAGATATCGAAATGGGGAAGACGAATAAGATGATGTCTGGTAGTGCTAAAAAAGTTTTTGTTTCGTTCCCGCTAAAATATTATCCAGGTATAGAAAGTGATAAGATTATTTGGACTGGTCCAGTACTTCGAGCAGATGACAGTGTAAGTAAACCTAGTCGTAGTTACTTCGGATTTGATAACGATAAGCCAGTGATATTTTTGACTGGTGGTAGTCAGGGGTCTTTGGCCCTCACCACGGCTTTAATAGGTGTCATGGACAAGCTTTTACTTAAATATGATCTTATTCATCAGGCTGGCAAGCATAGTATAGAAGTCTCTAAACAATTCGAATCAACACTGAATGAAACAGATAGGAAAAGCTATTACCTTGCTGAGTTTCTTGCAAATGAAAACGGAATTGATATGATGTGGGAGGCGATCAAGGCCGCAGATCTGGTTGTTACAAGAGCAGGTAGTACTATCGCTGAAGTTGCTGTTTTGAAAAAGCCAATGATACTGATACCTTGGAAACACGCAGCCCAAAATCATCAGCTGAAGAATGCTAATTATCTAGTGGACAACGGCGCCGCGTCGATGATAAACGAGGACGACCTTTCTCCGGAACTTTTGCTTGAGAAAATAGAGGCAAACTTTTCTTCCAATAAAGATCATACAAGTTCATATAAAGAATTGTTTCCTTCGGATGGGGTAAAAGTGATCTGTGACAATATAATTAAAGAAATCGAGGACAAATGAAATATCATCTGATCGGCGATAGGGGCGTCTCGATGCGTGGTTTGAAGAAATATCTACTTAGCTTGGGTAATGAAGCTACTGGCTCCGATTTGAAAAGTGGTGGTCATAATGCCGCAAATATTACTGCCGACATTGATTGTGTTGTGCGCACCTCAGCTGTTAATCCTGGTAGCGAAGGCTGGGTAGAAGTAGAGGCAGCGAATAAACTAAACATACCTGTTTTGAAGAGGTCGGAACTTATTGGAAAATTAACAAAAGACAAAAAATTGATCGCCATCTCTGGCATGCACGGCAAAACAACAATCACTTCGATGGTTGGACTTCTTATGGTCGAGGCCGGACTTGATCCAACAGTTTTGGTTGGCGATGAGGTGAAGGATTTCGACAACGACGTTATCAAACTAGGTAAATCGGATTGGTTTGTCCTTGAAGCTTGCGAGTATGATCGTAGCTTTCTAGATTTTTCACCGAAAATTCTTATTCTTACAAATATCGAAGAGGAGCATCTCGACACATATCCAGGTGGACTTTCTGAAATCAAGGATACTTTTGTGGAGTATATCAAGCGCATTCCCGAAGACGGACTGATTATTGCCTGTGCTGACGATAAAAATGTTGTCGATGTAATTCGTGATTCGGAGACAAAAGCTAAAGTTGTTTATTATGGTTTTTCTGCTCCGCAATACAATGATCTCGACTTTAAGCTTGCTGTACCAGGTAAACACAATGTTTTGAACGCACTATCAGTACTCGTTCTGGCAGATTATCTAAAGATTGATCGAAACGTTGTAAAGTCAGTACTAACCAAATTTTCTGGTGCCCACCGTCGTTTCGAGCTACTAGGCACATTTAATAACGCTGACTTGATTGATGACTACGGCCATCATCCATCCGAGATAAAAGCAACTATCAGTGCATTGGCCGAGAGATATCCGGATAAGCAAAAAATTGTTGTATTCTGGCCTCATCAATATAAAAGAATTTTGCCTTTGATAGAAGAGTTTGCAAAAGCTTTTGTAGAAGCTGACAAGGTGGTCATCAAGCCGATATATTTCGTCCCTGGACGTGATGAAATTCTCGATATTAATTCGACCATTCTCGTCTCGAAAATCAATAAAATAAAGAATAATGCGATATACATAGAGACAGATGAGGAAATAATTAAATATTTGAAATTAAATTTGAATGATAAATCCGTTTTGCTAACTATCGGAATTCCACCTGTTTATCAAATTGCTGAGAAGCTATTGAAAGGTGATAAATGAACACAGAAAAAATTCTCGAGGAAGAGCTTGGCGAGAAGTTAATCAAAAATCATCCCGTTAAGGAGTACGTCAGTCTGCGAGTTGGTGGCGTGGCAGACTATTTCTACACTGCTGATGATATCGCCGAGCTAACCCATGCTGTTTCTCTGGCACGTCGTTTACATCTGCCATATTTTGTACTCGGCGGAGGATATAATGTCGTGCCATCTGATTCAGGTTTTCAGGGTCTAGTGATTCGTAACCGTAGCTCTAATATCGTTTTTAGCCCTGACTTTTCGACTGTTATTGTCGATTCTGGAATGGGGCTTGGCAAACTTATCAATCTTGCTGCTGGTCGCGATCTAGGAGGGCTAGAGTTCTTATTTGGGGTACCTGGGACTGTCGGTGGTGCAATTTACGGAAATGCTGGCGCTTTTGGATACGAGATAGGTGACTTTGTAAAATCGGTTACGCTCTTGGTGCCAAAGGATGATAAAATGGTCATAGTTCGTCATACGGCGGAAGGAATGCATTTTTCATATCGTAGCTCGAAGCTGAAAGAAAAACTCACAGGCGATAAGCCGGTTATTCTAACTGCCACAATTCAGCTCGTTCAGCGTCGGAAGGATGAGATACTCAGAATGATGCAGGAGAATATTGCCCTCAAAAAGAAAAGTCAGCCGCTAGACGAAGTATCCGCGGGAAGCTTTTTTAAGAATATCGGGTTGGGCAGAGATAATGCTGCAGGATATCTTCTTGAATCTGCTGGCGCGAAGAGACTTAGGATTGGTGATGCTGCTTTTTCAAAAAAACATGCGAACTTCTTGGTGAACAAAAAAAACGCCACAGCAACTGACATAAAAACTCTTGCCGAAACAGCAAAGGGTTTGGTCAAAGAAAAGTTTAATAAAGACATAGATGAAGAAATAGAGTATATCGGCAGATGGCAATAATAAGAAAAAATGATTATTCTAGGATGAAATCAAGAGGATTCGGTCAATTCCGAAACCCCTCTCTTTATAATTCTCGCAAAAAACCTGAGAGAAAAAAGTTTCGTTTTTCCTTTGCAATTTTCAAGCTTTTTGTATTTGTTGCTGTTCTTTGTGTGGCTGGCTATTATTTGTTCCTCTCGCCCTTGTTTGTGGCTAAAGAGATTATTGTAGAGGGAGCGAACCTAGTATCTAAGGACGACATAATAAATGCTATTCCAAAAAATCAAAACTTACTTTTGATGGATATTAAAAAAATAATAAACAATATTGTACTGAGTCATCCCGAAGTGTCAGACGTTCAAATCTTTCGAGGACTCCCCGATGCAATCAAAATTATTGTTCTTGAAAAAGATGGAAGCATCGTATGGCAGAGTGGTGAGATTAAATATTTGGTTAGTACTCAAGGTGAGGTCGCTCGTCAAATTGTTGGTGAAGAGGGAGCAAATTTACCAGTGGTCGTAGATAAAAGGAGCGTACCTGTAGTGGCTGGACAGAGAATTGTTTCAGCAAATTTCATCGTATTTGTGAAGAATGTATATGATTCATTTTTTATAGAAACAAATATCAAACCTACACATTTTGAAATAAACGAGACAACTTTTGATGTTAATCTTTTCACAGAAGCTGGTTTTTATGTGAAAATGAATAGCTTACGATCAAGTAAAAAGCAAATAGATAATCTTAAACTAGTTTTGGCAAGCAAGAGGCCTGATATACGTGAGTATGTCGATCTTCGCATAGACGGCTGGGCATATTACAAGTAATGGCTGAGTGACAGAGCGCCGGTGAGACAATACTAAGCTAAATGAGACAAGACATATATGGAAAAGATTTGGGAGCTAGCTCCGAGAAAATTTGACGACTTGGTGGATCAGTTACTTTTTAACAGGGGCGTTATTTCTGACAAGACGGATAATGAAGCTGCAAAAAATGTTTTTTTTGAACCTAATTTTGAGTCCGATTTATACTCTCCGGATAAATTAAAAGGTGTCCCTGCGGCGGTGGAAAGAATTACAAAAGCCGTTGAAGAAAATGAGAAAATTGGTATTTTTTCTGATTATGATGCAGACGGAATTCCTGGCGCCGCTCTCCTCCATAGAGCTTTGCAAAAAATTGGCGCAAAGACCGAAGTATACATTCCCAACAGAGAGGTGGGATATGGTCTCTCAAGAGACGGTGTAGATTTCTTAATATCAAAAAAATGTTCGCTTATAGTTACTATTGATTTGGGAATTAGAAGTGTTACTGAGGCAGTATATTGTCATGAAAAAGGAGTGGATCTGATTATTACCGATCATCATCTTCCTGGCGAGGAAATTCCAGCAGCAACAGTCGTTATCAATCCAAAACAACCAGGGGACAGATATCCGTTCAAGGAGCTTTGTGGTTGTGGCGTAGCTTTCAAGCTGATCACTGCTCTGGCAAAACATTTTCCAAAAGAGCTGGATTCAAAATATTTGAAATGGAGTCTAGATTTAGTTGCGATTTCAACTATTGCAGATGTAGTTCCACTCCTAGATGAGAATAGAACTTTAGCAAAGTTTGGCTTGCTCGTGATTAATAAAACACAGAACATTGGTTTGCAGAGTCTTATAAAGGTGATTGGTCTAGACGAAAAGAAAAAGATTGACGCTTGCCAAATTGGTTTTCAGATTGCGCCAAGAATTAACGCTCCTGGCCGTGTCGATCATGCCACTAAGTCTTTTGAACTTCTAATCTCTGAAGATAAGAATGAGTCTTCTGAGCTTGCAAATTGGTTAAATGAAAAGAATACAACTAGACAGGACCAAATGGATAAGGCACAAGGAGAAGCAGTCAAGCTTATTGATATAGGCAAGCTTTATCAGAATAAGATTATTATCGTTTCGGGCGACTGGCAGAGAGGAATCATCGGACCTACTGCAAGCCGATTAGTCGAGAAATATGCTAGACCGGTGATAATGTTTGCAAGAGAAGAAGAAACAATGACCGGCAGTGCTCGTAGTGTTTCCGGGGTGAACATTGTGGAGATATTTGAGCTATGCAAAGAAGAGATTGCAAAGTTCGGCGGACACAAAGGCGCAGCCGGAATTACTGTAGTAAAAGATAATTTTGATAAATTTTTAAAGAAAATCAGCAAAGTTTCTGAATCAATTATAACCGATGAAGCGCTGATTAAAAAAGTGAAAATAGACGCAAAAGTCGATTTGTCTGACCTGACAATGAAGCTTTATAATGATTTGATCAAGTTTGAGCCATTTGGTATGGGCAATAGCCGTCCAACTTTTCTTGTTTCTGGGGTTGAGTTCTCTACCTTTAGATTTGTGGGAAAAGAAATGAATCATTTCTCTGCAGTCATCGAAGGACCCGGCCATAAATTCAAAGTTATTTGGTTTAATTGTCCGCGTAAAGCTGATTTCTTTGATAAAAATAGTAAATATGATCTCGTTTTCACTTTATCACTCGACGAGTGGCAAAATCAGAAAACATTATCTTTCAGCGTACAGGATCTCCAGCTAACAAAGGAGTAAAATGGCTAAGAAAAATTCTACTGTTTATCTTTGTAACAATTGCGGAAATGAGTTCTCTGTTTGGGCGGGCAAGTGTAGCGCTTGTGGTGAATGGAACTCCTTGGTCGAGATGAAGGAAAGTTCTGCAAAATCAGAACACTCAGAACCGCTCGAGATTGTTAGTCTATCCGACATCGTTATTGGTGAAGGATTTCGCGTGAAGACAGGTATCACTGAATTTGATCGAGTTCTTGGCGGAGGTATTGTCCCTGGCTCCGTGATTTTGCTTGGCGGCGAGCCTGGCGTTGGTAAATCCACACTTATTCTCCAAGTTGCAGATAGCGTGTCTTCTACTATATATGTTTCTGCCGAGGAGTCATCGGCGCAGATTAAAATACGTGCAGATCGACTAGGCATATCTGGTCAAATAAAAATTGTTTCCGAACCAAATATCGAAAAAGTTTTAGCAAATGTTTCTAAACTTAAGCCCGGACTACTGATTATTGATTCTATTCAGACGGTATTTACCGATACATATAATTCTACTCCTGGAAGTATTGTTCAAGTCCGAGAGTGCGGGATGCTGCTTCAGCAATATGCCAAGACTCACAACATTCCAATAATCATCATTGGACATGTGACAAAAGAGGGAAATCTTGCAGGACCAAGGATCCTCGAACATCTGGTTGACGTGGTGCTTTATCTTGAGGGTGATCGTTTCAGCGATGCACGTCTTCTTCGTGGTACCAAGAACCGTTTTGGTGCGACAAACGAGGTCGGTATTTTTTCTATGCAAGAAAAAGGAATGGCGGAGATAAATAATCCCTCGGAGATGTTTCTTTCTGAATCCAAGCCAAGTCCTGGAAGTTGTATCACCGTGACGCTTGAGGGGACTAGGCCGATCTTGATTGAGATTCAGGCGCTTGCGATACCAACACATTTTGGCTATCCGAAGAGAACAAGCTCTGGTTTCGATCTGAACAGACTAAACCTACTCGCGGCAGTTATTTCTAAAAAAACCAATATAAATTTGGCCAATCATGATATCTATCTAAATGTCATCGGTGGTATCAAACTAAGTGAACCTGCCGTGGACCTCGCGGTTTGTTGTGCAATCATTTCCTCAATTGCAAATAAAAGTTTACCAAAAAATATATGTGTCTTTGGCGAAGTTGGTCTTCTCGGTGAAATTCGGAAAGTAAGTCGACAAAAAGATCGAGAGAAGGAAGCTATCGCTCTCGGTTACAAGATATTAGATCAGGTCAAAGGTATCGATCAGATTGCTGGACTACTAAAAGCAGAATCAGCCTCCTAAGGCGTGCTATTTGCAGTGGTAAAGTTCAGTGTCTCGCTAGTCGCAATATTTCCATCACTATCGACTGCGCGGATGCTTATGAAGTATTTGCTACTTGGCAATAAATTGCTAAGAGTCGTTTTGTGTAGCATGGCAAGCTCCGTGCTTTGTATGGTTGTAGGCGTCGTAGATCCATCTGGATAATAAATCAGTGTTGCTGTTGAGTCTTTATCTGTTATCCAAGAAATTTCTTCTGAGGTGGCTCCTAGGGCCTTGAAGGTGACTTGCGACACAGTTAGGGGATTTAGGTCTTTGGTCGTTACTGTTACCTCTGAGGTTCCTGTTGTTCCTGAGTTGTCGGTTACGATGGCTGAGATTTTATGACTGCCATCAGCAAGCAGGGTAAAGTCATAGCTTTTGCTGAAAGGCGCCACAGTTGATTCTCCAACTGAGATTCCGTCGATAAAGTATTCAACTTTTACGATTGGATTTGCACCGCCAACAGTTACTGTAAGATCTGCAGTACCTGAAACTACTGCATTGTTTGATGGCGAAGTTATTGTGACTGTTGGAATCATGGCCGCAAAGTCGCAGGTTTCCGTAGGCATAATCCCTGTCATACCATGTTCGTTTGCCCAAGCAATCACTGGGTTTTCCCAATTCGAATTATCAGGTTTCTCAGAGTGAATAACTGTTACAATTTTTTCTTCGACTAGGCTTGCTGGTGCACCTTCTGGTGCAATTTTATCAGTTCCCTTACAAACAAGAACCTTCTTATGAATGTTGTCTTTCTCCTTTGGCACTTGCCAAGATGCAAATATGTCGGTTAGCGTTTCGGTAGAGCCGGTATCTGGTAGCTTGTTTGACCATTTTTCTACCAAGACATCCTGAATTCCTGCTGGTCTGACAAACTCTTCATTCGGTGTGTCGCCAAGAGCGCTTACCATAAAGCTATGAAAAATTGGCGCAGCCAAGACGGAGCCGTCAGCTCCTGATTTCATTTTTTCGCCCTTGCTGTTACCAACCCACACTGCGACTGAGAGTGAAGGTGTATATCCGACTGTCCAAGCATCTTTGAAATCACTTGTTGTACCTGTCTTTGCAGCAACTGTACGATTAGTGAAAGCGAGAGCAGAGCGTGTTCCAAAGACTAAGCTTCGAGCGTTATTATCTGACATGATGCTGGCCATTTCATAGGCGATTTGAGGGTCAAGTACTTGTTGGTTTTTGTCTTTGGCAGCGTCGTACTCAAAGAGAGTTTTGTTGTTTGAATCGGTAATCTTCAGGACTGAATTTAGCGGATGCTTGATTCCGCCTGTAGCAAAGACTGAAAAGGCACCAGCCATTTCGACGGGTTTTACTTCTCCGGCACCAAGAACCAAGGAAAGGCCATAATCTTCTCTATGTGTGAGCGTAGTTATTCCCATGTCGCTTGCGGTTTGTAGGACATTGTCGATGCCTGCTAGAGCCATGACTTTTACGGCAGGAATATTTAAGGAGTTGGAAAGAGCTTGGCGCATTGTTACTGGGCCGTTGGTTTTGCCGTTGTAGTTTTGCGGAATGTATGGAGGATTGCCGCCAAAATCTGTTTTCACGTCAAAGATTAGCTTTGATGGTGAATAGTCAGGGCTCTTAAAGGCTGTGGCGTATGCGAATGGCTTGAATGATGATCCTGGCTGTCGAAGTGAGTCAGCAACATTTACCTGGCCATCTATAGAATTGTCAAAATAATCCTTGGACCCAACCATCGCCAGTACCTGGCCATTTTTTGGGTCAACAGCGACTAACGCAGCGTTACCTGCGTTATATTTTGCGTTTTTTGGAACACCATCAGTGACTGACTTTTCAGCAAATTTTTGTTTGTCATAATCTAGCGTTGTGATGATGCTCAGGCCTTCTTTCTGGATCTGATCTTCACCATAATCGCTTGCGATTTGTTCTAGAACATACATGGCAAAATGAGGTGCCAGGATCGAGTCACGCCTAGGTTTGACCACAAGTCCGATCGTTGTGGTGTCCTCGGCTTTTGCTTTTATGGCATCGTCAGCAGTAATTTTTCCAGTCTTAACCATTTGATCAAGAACATGATTTCTGCGAATAATGAGACTATCAACATGAGTACCATAGATAGAATAATAAGTAGGGGACTGAGGAATCGAAGCCAAAGTCGCTGCTTGTGCAAGTGTCAAATCTTGTGCGGTTTTGCCATAGTACATCTTTGCAGCTGCTTCTGCTCCGGCTGTGCCGTTACCATAAGGAATTTCGTTTAGATACATTGTAAGAATTTCATCTTTGTTGTACATGAACTCAAGCTCAACGGCTAAAATCGCTTCCTTGATCTTTCGGGTGATTGATCTGTCTGAAGTCAGAAGAGCATTCTTTACATATTGCTGAGTTATTGTGGACGCGCCACGAGTAACTTTGGTTCTACCAAGAACCTTTTCTGCAACTGCTGCGAGTATTTGCTTGAAGTCTATACCATGATGCTGATAAAACTGTGCATCTTCGATAGAAACTGTGGCATCTTTCAGCGACTGTGCGATCTGGTCTGTTTTTACGATTGTTCGTTTCTGTTCACCTGTTTCAAAAAGTAGGATCTGGCCAGTTCGATCATAAATCTTTGTGGAGACAGCAGGCTTTCTTCCAGCGATTTTCGATGGAGTTGGTAGATCTTTTGAGAACCAGGCAAAGGCGGCAGCTGTGCAGAAAACTAAGGCCAAAACTAGATACATCAAAACTAGCATGGAGCGTCTGAAGATCTCTTTCCATGATCGTTTTTTCTTAAAAGTTCTTCTCGCAGCGTTACTGTGTTTTGAAAAACCAAGCTTCTTTAAAATGTTTATTTTCATATTTCTCCCTTTCTTTACATTATACGAGTATATTGATATTCTGTAAACATTAATCACGAATGAATCGTTACAAAATTTCAGCTCTGAGCAATACGAATCAGATTAAATCACGAGCAGAGAGATTTTGCACTAAATACAAATTAAAGTCAAGGAATATATGAATGAGGATTTTTTTCAAAAGGGAATAGCAGAAATAATCGACGAAAAGTCTCTTCGGGAAAAACTAAAATCTGGAAAGAAGCTTCGAATAAAATACGGAGTTGATCCAACACGCCCTGACATACATATAGGTCATGCTGTTTCTATGTGGAAATTAAAAGAGCTTCAAGAAGCTGGGCATACTGTTATCTTCCTGATTGGTGATTATACGACTAAGATTGGTGACCCAACTGGCAGAAATTCTACCCGTCCTATTCTTACCGATGAAGAAATCAAAGAAAACGCCAAATCATATTTTGATCAGGCTAATCTCATTCTAGACCTAAGCAAAGCTGAAGTTAGATACAATTCTGAGTGGCTAGCAGAGCTTACCTTTAACGATATTCTCCAAATTGCTGGTAAGTTTACGGTTGCACAGATTATTGAGCGTGACGATTTCGAAAAGCGGCTAAAGTCTGGTAACGACGTAGGTCTACACGAAATGTTTTATCCTCTTATGCAGGCATACGATTCTGTGGTTCTAAAAGCAGATGTCGAGTTCGGTGGAACAGACCAGAAGTTCAATATTCTTGCAGGTCGCGAGCTTCAGAAGAAAATGGGACAAGTACCACAAGATATTATCCTGGTAAAGCTTCTTGTCGGAACTGATGGTAAGATAAAAATGAGCAAATCCGTGGATAACTATATAGGCATCACAGAAGAGCCAAATTCAATTTTTGGGAAGACCATGTCAATCCCAGACAATATGGTTATCGAATATTTCAATTTAGCGACACTCTTGTCAAAAAATGAGGTTCAAAAAATTTCTGACGAGCTTCATTCCGGCGTAAATCCTCGAGATATAAAAATGAAATTAGCCTCTGAAATTGTTGAGCTCTACCACGGAAAAGAGGCGGCGAAAGTAGCGAAGGAAGAATTCATCAACGTTTTTTCCAACAAAGCTTTGCCATCTGATATTCCTGAGGTGGAGATTGAAGTCGGTACTTATGACCTGCCATCTTTCTTGGTAAATTTGGGGGCATGTGCCTCTAATAGCGAGGCCCGCAGATTAATTGAGCAGGGTGGGCTGAAGATCGATGAGACCAAAATCTCTGATTGGAAAGCACAGATTGGCGTAAAAAGCGGAATGCTCATACAGGCCGGAAAAATGAAATATTATAGGATTAAATAATGATTACAAAACTTAAAGAAAAAATATCAAATAAAATTGCCAAGATAATTGAGACTGAGTTTGGAATTTCTAGCCCAGTAGTCTCCTTGTCTTTTCCTCCTGATCTTCAGATGGGTGATTTTGCTGTCGAGTGTTTCTCTTTTTCTAAAGAGCTAAAAACAGCACCAGCGGCTATTGCCGCGAAAATCGCAGGTTCTTTTTCTGTCGACGATTTAATTGAAAAAGTTGTAGCAGCAGGCCCTTACTTGAATATCAAAGTGAAAAATTCTGAATTATTTTCTTCGGTAATTGGCGAAGTGCTAGAAAAAGGCGATAAATTTGGCGATACGGATGTTAATGCAAAAGAAACTATCATGGTGGAGTATCTCTGTCCAAACACTAACAAACCATTGCATGTCGGGCATTTGCGAAACGGTTCTCTGGGAATGGCTGTCTCGAACATCCTTGCTTCGAGCGGTGCCAAGGTAATTAGAGCTAATCTTATAAACGACCGTGGCGTTCATATCTGTAAGTCGATGATTGCTTGGGAGAGATGGGGCGAAAATTCAACGCCGGAATCGATGAATATGAAAGGCGATCATTTCGTTGGTCATTGGTATGTTCGTTTTGCTCAAGAGGCAAAAAACGATCCTAGCCTTGACGATCAAGCCCATGAAATGCTGAAAAAATGGGAAGATGGTGATGAAAATGTACTCGCTCTATGGCGCAAGATGAACGGCTGGGTTCTGACAGGTCTTGAAGACAGCTGTAAGAATTTCAACTTTTTATTTGAGAAGATTTATTATGAGAGCAACACTTACAAACTAGGTAAAAAGTTGGTTATGGATGGTTTGAAAAAGGGTATTTTCGAGCGCGATAAGAGTGGCTCAATAATAGCCAATCTTCCTGCTGATATATTCGGTTTGGAAAAAGATGGCTCAGAGAAAAAATCTACAGTTATTCGTGCTGATGGTACGAGCCTATATATCACACAAGATCTTGAGACCGCGAAACTGAAGTTTGATGAAAATGCGCTAACGCAGTCAATATATGTTGTTGGTTCGGAGCAGGAGCATCATTTCAAAATCTTGTTTAGTCTGCTCGAGAGACTTGGTTTTGATTGGGCAAAAAAGTGTTATCATCTGTCATATGCACTAGTCACTTTGCCTGATGGCAAGATGAAGTCTCGTGAAGGAAAAGTTGTTGATGGCGACGATCTATTTTCACTTATGCAAAAAATTGCCAAAGAGGAGATACAGAAACGTGAGTCGAATGAGGATATTTCTGATGCTGATCTGGAAATTCGATCCCACGCAGTTGCTGATGCGGCGATAAAATACTACCTCTTACAATTCAACCCTAAACAAGAAATTCATTTTGATCCAAAAGCATCTCTCGCCTTCGAGGGAAACACTGGTCCATACTGTCTGTATACATATGCGAGAGCTAAGAGCATCTTAAGCAAGTCGGAGCAAGTTGCAGGACTAGATGTTGATTATTCTATCTTGGGTGAAGCCGAAGAAATTGCTTTGGTCAACTCAATAATTAGCTATACAGAGCTTCTCGCGAAGGCTGTCACAGAGCTAAATCCAACAAAAGTCGTACTCGGTCTGTATGAAGTTGCCAAAATTTTCAACCAATTCTATCATGCACAGCCAGTCCTCAGTATCGAAGACCAAACGAAAAAAACTGCTCGACTTGCACTTGTCGAAGCAGCAGCGATCGTGATCAAAAAAGGTCTAAATCTTCTAAATATTGCTGTTATCGAAAAAATGTAGAGCAGTTAGCAGTGTTTCTTCACTCGTCATCCTGTCATTGACTCTGAGGTGAGCGACCTCATCGCTCGGGATCGAAGAGAGTGCAAGCGACCTGTGCTCCGTGCCGTGCCGTGCCGTGCCGTGCCATACGTAATTTTAATGGAGGATGGTGCGAAGGAGGGAGGATCTCCTAACAGCGAACATGCAATCTGTAAGATTTCTCCGACCGTTAGACAACGCTCACGGGGTCGAAATGACAAAATTACTTTCTGTTATCCCGGTCCTGAATCAAGTTCAGGATAAACTCCGGCTAGGATTAAGGCGATATACATATAGATTCCCTAAGACCTACGACCCAAGTCCTTAGAACTCTCTACAGATTTCCCTCGTAGATTTTTCCTTGTGAGAGAACCCAGAGTTTTTGGAGCTTAGGGTTTACTACGAAGTCTTCGATCCGTACACCATCAAAATAGTATTGGTTCAGATAGCTACCAGTTTTATCAAATTTTAGTACTCTGTTGTTGCCTTTGTCTAAGACAAATATATTTGCTGTGTCTTCGTCGGTATACAATTTCTTGGGCTCTACAATTTTGTTTTTTGGTTCTGGGATTCCCTTTAGCGAGAAATCTTGTTCCAGCGAACCTTTGACAAACTTTGCAACACTTCCGTCGCTCATTAGAACGTATATATTTCCATCAACAGCAAGGTCGACAGCATTTTTCAGGCTAATCTTTCTGGTGTCTACATATTTTGTTCCCTTCGCATAGCCGCCATCTCTCACAACATGTTTCCAGACCTCACCAAGCTGTGCATCCAATATGTAAATGTTGGAGGAGTATGTGCCCATAGAAGTGCTGTTTTCCCATTTTTGGCCTTCGTCGACGATAACCATGTTGTCAAAAGCTTTTGTGCTAGGATCAAATTTGTATAGCTGATTAAGATTTGTATTCACTACAAATTTATTTTCAAAAGTTGAAAAATAAAGATTGTCGGCAACACCGTACTCTTTGTTGAATATTGTGATGAGTTTCGACTCTTTGTCTCTCATGTCTATGGCGTAGAATTTGCCATCCTCGCCAAATCCATAAATCGTGGTACCGGTCACAGAGATGTTCTTAACATTCTCCTGCAACGTTGCTGGAACTACGCTGTAAAATCTTACGGCCTTGATATTTTCATCGAGAATCAAATTTATCTCCTTGACCAAGGCCGTAGCCTTGTCATGATCTTTGCTCGAGTCGAGAGCCTTGGTGGCTAAGGCTAGTGCCTCGGTGAACTGATTATCTGTATTTGGTTTACCAAGATTGAAATCTGTTTTCGCATCGGCAAAAATCTTTGCGGCTCTGTCGTATGAAGTGTCTACCTGGATTTTCGAGAGAGTTTCCTTTCGGTTGCTATTATTTTCCTTGATCTTGTTGTAGCTAATCGATAAGACAATCAGGATTAAAATAGCATAGAGAAATTTTCGATTTTCTTTTTTGAAAAGTAGAGAGACAGCAGTAAACCCGTCGCGAATGAATTTCATAACTGTTGTAAACGCAAAACCGGAGTTTGATTTGGAGTAATGAATAGCTGAAATTTTTACTTTTTTATAATGAGGATGATCTTTTAGTTTCTCAAGCTGTGGCTCGAGCATCAGTTTTGTCTTGTCTGCGCCCTTGCTAATCTCGCTACCAAGATTTCCAAGTGCCCTAGCCAAGTCTTTGCTATATCGCTCCTGCCAATCTTTATCAAGCTTTTTATAGGTGGCTTTGGTGCCCTTCCAGGCCTTTGCGAGAATCGGTGACATCACTTTTACACATTGATCATAAGTTGGTTTTGTGACTTTACTTACTTTTTGTAGCAAAGTTTCATCTGGCTCATCTAAGAAAAATTTATCTATCTCTTCATTTTCTGACTCTGCAATGATCGGGTCGCGTGATTCGATAAAAATGGAGTTGACGTTTGCGGCTTTGGCTTTTCGAAGAATTTGATTTAATCCTGAGGCTGCTTCGGAGGCAGTCGGCAGCTTAAGCAGCTGTCTAAGCTTATCTAGCGGCAAATACTGAAACAGGGGAGAGTTTGAGAAAACAAACTGGTCATCTTCTGCCAGCTTTCCCGAGGTGACGTCGGTAAAAGTTTTGATGGGGTTGTTACTGTTTTCGGTATCCTTGGCAGTAATAGCGGAAATTTTGTTATTGCGAAAAATATAACCAATAATTTCCCCAGAATAAGAGAGGATTATTTCTTTTTCTGTAATCAATCCAACAATCGCATTCAAGTGTCCTATCCACTGTTTCTCGCCACCTTCGGCAAGCCTACTGACACCCTCGTTTAGTGCAGAGAGCAGCTTATCGAAGTCCTGATTGGTGATATCACCAGAGGTTGTCTTGGCGCGATTTTTTACAATCTGGATTATTTTTGTGAGTATTTTAGAATTTGCATATGGTCGATCTAGCTCTACTAAATAAAACAAAAAATTATCGGCAGAATTCTTGCTGATTATTTTGTCGCATGACAGTTCACGGTCGCTGATTTTGTTTTTTGTAACCAGCGAAGCTGACTTTGTGATAAGTACTGGATGATTCATGTTTTATTTTTATTTATCTATCTATTTTAGCAAGATAGGAGCCAATTTGCAAAAAATATTATTCAATAAAATTGTAATATCGACAGTTCTTTTCAAAGATAAATTTTGTTGATATTATGAATTTGGCACCTATCGGACATAAATTGGGCTATCAATTAGATTGCGAAGGGAAATCAATATTTGATTACACTGCGGTGTAATCGTGAGATTACCCACTTCACTTTTTAGGACCAATTTCCCCCGGTAGGGCCATTTTTTCATTCCAAAAAATTACGCTGATTTTTTGTGCGCTGCGATTGTCTCTTTATATAGTTCGCTAATAGCGGCGAAGGCTTTACCCATCGCATGGTGAGAAGCAATTTGTTGGGAGCCGTGACTAAGTTCGTCTGCTAGCTTAGGATTTTGTAAAATTTTTATAATATATTCGGACAATGCTTTGTCGTCACCTGGTCTAAACAAGTAGCCGTTGATCCCTGGTTTCACGATCTCTGGCAGCGCGTTTGCGTCTGCAGCCACTATTGGCGTCCCTGCGGACATCGCTTCAAGTGTGACTAAGCTCTGAGTTTCGATGGTGGAGGCAATAGCAAAGACAGATGCAGATTTGTATAGTGCGACGAAATCAGGGGACTCTTTATCCAGGCGGCCTAAAAAGGTTACATCTTTTCGGACTCCTAGGGACTCGGCGAGTGCTTCCATGTCTTGCATTAGGTCGCCAGTGCCTGCGAGGACAAAGTGAGCATTTGTCTTTTTTACAACTTCTGGAATTGCCTTCATGACGACGTCGATGCTCTTGTCTTTGTCGATTCGGCCAGTGTATAGAACTATCTGATTGTCTGGCAGATGATATTTTACCTTGAATTTATCAATCTCTGGCTTTGATACATGACCTGAGAAGTGATCATAGAAAATGCCGTTTGAGACAGCAATAACAGGAGTCTTCACGCCCCAAGCACGAATTTGCTTAGCAATAGTCTCAGTGGGTGTGACGACAACATCACACTTATTGTGAAAATGTACTAAATAATTGATTAATATTTTTCGAGAAAGAGGCAAGAGTGGTTTGAGTTTAATATAGGAAAGGGCAAACTCTAAGCTGAAATGATTTGTGATAATGACAGGTATGCCGAGCTCGTTTGCGACATCGCGTAGCATGATGCCGATTGTTGCAACATCTTGAAGATGAATGAGGTCAGGACCGATCTTTTTTACCTGTTCGCGAATCTCGTTTTTCGAAGCAGAAGTAATGCGGAAACCCTTGCGAAAAGGGTTATTCATTGACTTGAGTCGAAGAACTGGATATTTGGTGATTGTTTTGTCCTTGTAAGTATCTCTGCCGTCACCAGGGCAGAAAACATGGACTTCGTTGCCAGAGTTAACAAGATTATTTGCTAATATTTCCGTCGCCACAGCCACACCTGAGATGTTTGGGATGAAAGATTCTGTGCCTAAGATAATTTTCATTATTTCCTCCAGTAAGTTGATACAATTATAAATACATTATATCACGCACTTGTTCGTTCACAAAACAACGATAATCAGGAATACTTTTTAGCGCTTAGATGAGTACGAGCTTACCATGCTAATGAGTGAGGGGTCTATAGTGACTTGGAATATAGACCATGGACTTATTTTCCGTCATTCTGAGGTAACGAAGAATCTATCATGATCGGAATTGTGATTATTAATGTAATTTGTTTTAAATTCAGACTATAAATAATAGGTCCTTCGCAAGCTCTCTTCGAGCCTGAGCGATGAGCGTTCTTGCCTCAGAGTCGATGGCAGGATGATACAAGTAAAACTAGGCTTTCGGATTTGGACAAAAATACATTCTTGCGTAAGTATTACTTTGCGTTTAGAATAAAATAAACATAACTAGGAGAGAAATGACTACAAAAATCATTGCAACTATTGGGCCCGCAACAGTTAGCCTTCGAATATTCAAGGAGCTTGTCGAAGAGGGGATGAACATCGCTCGTATAAATACAAAATATGGCTCGGATGAGCAATACCAGAAAATTCGTGATAATTGCGATGCGACTGGTTGTAAGCTGATGTATGACATCAAGGGTTTGGTCAAGGTAGACTGGCTTCGCGATATTAAGTTTGATTACCTGGCCGTATCTGACGCCGAGACTCCTCAGCAGATCGAGGGGATAAGGACATATTTCGAGCCTAGGGTTCTGAAAATAATCTCAAAAATCGAAACACAGAAGGGGATAGACAATATCGATGAGCTGATCAGAGTTAGTGACGGAATTATGGTCGCACGCGGCGATATGGGAAAAAATATTCCTTTTGAACATGTGCCAATCGTTCAAAAAATTATAATAAAAAAATGTAATGAAAAGAAAAAAATGGTTATAACTGCAACAGAAATGTTGCTTTCGATGACCGAGTCGACAGTTCCTGAGCGCGCTGAAGCGAGCGATGTGGCGAATGCAATTCTTGATGGCTCAGATGCTGTCATGCTCTCTGAAGAGACCTCTGTTGGCAAACACCCGATTCTCGCAGTGCGGGCGATGAAGAAAGTGATTACTGAGATTGAAAAAAATCGCAGTATGTTGGACTAAACGATATAAAAATTATGTCAATACATATTGACAGATATACCATTTCTCGACAAATAGTGGTATAGTAGTTTTAATGAAAAAATATATTAGTTATTTTGTATCTAGTTGGAAATCGTGTACCGCTTACAAGGTGGACTATTTTTTAAACTTCTTCTTCTCTCTCGTTTTCTTTTTTATCTCTTTTGCACTTTGGAAGACAATCTACGGAGAGACTGGGATCGACGGTATCTCAAACTATTCTCTGACCAACACAATCACCTACTTCTTTGTCACAAACATCATCTTCCGCCTAGACGTCGGCCAGTCGATGTGGCTAAATAACGATATTTGGAGCGGATATTTGACGAACGATTTGGTTCGACCATGGAATGTAAAGATTGTCGAAAATTGTTTTGCCTTTGCTAATCTTTTCGTCGGCTTCATCATCTATATTCCTTTTATGGCAATAATCTATTTTGCTGCGCACCAGTACATTACTCTCCCTGTTGGTATAGACGGATTATATTTTGTTATAACCTTGATCATCGGCATGATTTTCTTACTTGTTTATAGCATGTGTCTGCATTCACTCTGCTTCTACTTCGGTGATCAGGATGCCAATATTGATCTCTCAAACTATGCAATCATGATTCTTGCTGGTGGTATGTTCCCTCTTGCTTTTTTGCCTGAGAAGTTCGCAGCAATCGTCCATGCTCTACCTTTTAAGATCTTGTTTGATACTCCTGCGAACATCTGGCTTGGCAAACTGCAGTGGTCAGAAATTTCTCACTCTTGGATCGAAGCTGGGATCTGGATTGTGATTTTCTATATTATTTTTACCTTGTTATTTAAGAATGGTCTGAAGCGATATACGGGGACTGGACGATGAAAAAATATCTAAAAATTATGATGACGGTGATCCGAAATGCCTATATTCGGGACTCGAA
>Ga0194058_10000149_pt1 | contig 29837 bp, 26 predicted proteins | sample SepL4417m_MetaG_FD_155490 | JGI IMG/M metagenome (GOLD analysis project Ga0194058, IMG submission 155490) | Anoxic zone freshwater microbial communities from boreal shield lake in IISD Experimental Lakes Area, Ontario, Canada - Sep2016-L442-17m | ecosystem: Environmental > Aquatic > Freshwater... | reverse complement strand
ATGCTGTCTTATCAGTAGGGAAAATATATTCAGAATTCACCAACTTTGGATCTACCTTTTCCATGGCCGCTTGCGCGCCTTTAACTGGGCACACATAGTTAACATATGCCGCAACTTCAGCAGCCACAGCTGGATCGTAATAGTAGTTAATCAAAGCTTCGGCATTCTTTTTTCCATCTGCACTAGCAGTGGATGGAATCATCAAGTTATCACCTGAAATCGTTCCGCCTGACTCTGGAATTGCGAAATCAAATTTGCCCGCATTTTCACTAGCGAGAATGAACATATCTCCCGACCAGCCAATGACTGCAGTGGCATCTCCGGAAGTTAAATCTTGGGCATATTCATTTCCCTTAACACCGCGAATCCAGCCATCGGCGATTTTTTTAGCCATGAAATCAACGGCGTTCATAAATTGAGTTTCTGTAACTTTAGTGATGTCGACACCTTGCGCTAACAAAATGATTCCAATGGTGTCGCGCATTTCAGTTAAAACAACAATCTTGCCCTTATTTTGTGGGGAGAAAAGATCATCCAGAGTATGAATGCCCTTTGGATTCTTTTGGGTATTCCAACCAAATCCAGCCATGATTCCCTGCCAGGTCAAAGTGGCTTCACGTTGTGGGTCATAAGACGGTGCGGCAAGTGAATCTAGGATATTTACTTTGTTTGGGACATTAGCTGCGTCAAATTTTTGTGAGTAACCGAGGCGAATCCAGCGAGCTGCCATCCAGTCAGTAGGTGTTACAACGTCGTACCCAATATCTTGCCCAAGTTTTAATTGGGCTTGCACTTTTCCAAAGAATTCATCGTTGTCGTTGTAATCTTCAAAATATTTAGCGGTCAATCCAGTTTGTGCCATAAACTTTTCAAGCGTTGGATATTTCTTGGTCTTTGAATCGTAATCTAAATACAACGGCCAATTTCCCCAGCGAACTACTTTTGAATTACCGCCACTTGATTTACTGGAAGCGCCGCCGCATGCAGCTAACAGCCCTGCGCCACCTAATCCACCGACACCTGCCAACACTCCGCGACGTGAAATGTGCGCATTGAGAATTGATCGAGCTTCTGGTGAAATTGGACGCTCTGTTGCCATGCCGTTGTACCCCTTAATTAGGAAGTGCGTTAATGGATGTGATACTACGCCCCTAAGTTGGTCATGACGTGCTTAATTCTTGTGTAATCCTCAAAACCATAAGCTGAGAGATCTTTTCCATATCCAGAGCGTTTGAAACCACCGTGTGGCATTTCAGCAACCACTGGAATGTGAGTGTTAATCCAAACGCACCCAAAGTCAAAAGCTTTAGCCATTCTCATTGCTCGACCATGATCTTTAGTCCACACACTTGACGCTAGACCATAATCGACACCATTTGCTTTGATGACAGCGTCGGCTTCATCAACAAATTTTTGAACGGTGATAACCGGTCCAAAGATTTCGCTTTGAATCATTTCGTCATCTTGCTTCAAATCGGCAACCACGGTTGCGGGGAAGAAGAAACCTGGCTTATCTAGCGCAGTGCCGCCAGTCATAACTTTTGCATGAGAAGGCAAGCGATCAAAAAATGCACTAACCCGAGCTAATTGATTTGCATTATTTACCGGGCCGAGGAAAACATCCTCGTGTGGGGCACCAATAGCAACACCTTTAGCTTGTTCGGTTAAAAGTGCAACAAATTCATCATAAGCCGCGGCTTCAACAATTACTCGAGTAGCTGCTGTGCAATCTTGCCCAGCATTGAAATATCCCGCGATTGCAATCGCTTCGGCAGCAGCAGGTAAGTCCGCATCAGCAAAAACAACAACTGGTGCTTTACCGCCGAGCTCAAGATGAACGCGTTTTAATTGGGAAGCAGCTGATTGAGCTACTTGAATTCCTGCACCCACTGAACCAGTAATGGAAACCATATCGGGACGCTTGTGTTCAACGAGCATTCGCCCAGTTTCGCGTTCTCCGCAAACAACATTAAAAACACCCTCAGGTAAAAACTCTGACATAACTTGTGCCATCCATACAGTTGATGCAGGAGTCGTATCACTTGGTTTTAACACAACCGTATTTCCCGCAGCAATTGCCGGTGCCCACTTCCACACTGCCATCATCATTGGGTAATTCCAAGGAGTTACTTGTCCAATTACACCAACTGGCTCGCGGCGAATCATTGATGTCATGCCCGGCATATATTCACCAGCTGATTTACCTTCTAAATTTCGTGCAGCTCCGGCAAAGAATCGGATTTGATCCACCATTGGTGGAACTTCTTCAGTTGTCGTCAACGAAATTGGTTTTCCAGTATTTGTACATTCAATATTAATAATTTCTTCGGCGCGCGCTTCAATTGCATCAGCAATTTTGAGTAGCGCCCGTTGGCGCTGTGAAGGAGTCGAGTCACGCCAACCAGGAAATGCATCACTGGCAGCTTTAAATGCTGAATCGAGATCGGCAGAATTTGATTTAGGTGATGTGGCATAAGCCAGGCCTGTTGCAGGATTTACAAGTTGAGTTGTTTGACCAGACTTGCTGTCGACTGCCTTGCCATTAATAAAGTTAGTTAACTTTTCCATGGAATTGAGCCTACCAATTCTTAACCGCGCTAACTAGTCGGTGTTTGCGATTTCTCGGCAGCTGCTAACTGGCCGCAGGCGCCATCGATTTCACGTCCTCTGGTATCGCGCACCGTGACTGGAACACCATAACTTTCAAGGATACGGACAAACTCGGCTTCGTCTTCGCGGCGAGAAGCCGTCCATTTTGAACCTGGAGTTGGGTTAAGTGGAATTAAATTTACATGTGCATTACGGTTCTTAAGTAGCCTACCTAGTAAATCTGAGCGCCATGATTGATCATTAATGTCGCGAATGAGTGCGTATTCAATGGAATAACGTCGACCTGTCTTCTTCTCGTAAGCATCGGCGGCCGCTAAGACTTCTTTGATTTTCCAGCGCGAGTTAATTGGTACTAGCGAATCCCGAAGTTCATCATCTGGTGTGTGCAATGAAACCGCCAAAGTTACTGATAAACCTTCTTCAGTAAGTTTTTCAATTCCATTGACTAAACCAACTGTAGAAACCGTTACCGAACGCGCACTGATTCCAAGTCCATCTGGGTTTGGATCAGTGATGTTTCGCAACGTGCGCATCACTGCGTTGTAATTAGCAAGTGGTTCACCCATGCCCATGAAAACAATATTTGAGAGTCGGGCTTCTCCCCCAGGTAGTTCGCCATTGGCACAAGCTCTGGCAGCTGCAACAATCTGTTCAGTGATTTCACCAGCACTTAAATTTCGAGTTAATCCAGCTTGCCCAGTTGCACAGAATGGACAGTTCATTCCGCAACCAGCTTGAGATGAGATACATACTGTTACACGATCGGTGTAGCGCATCAAAACAGATTCAACCAGTACTCCATCGTGTAGTTTCCAGAGATCTTTACGAGTCATTCCCCCATCACATTCAACCGAGCGCACCAATTGAATCAACTTAGGTGTGAACTGCTCGGCAATGCTCTGACGCATTTCAGCTGGAATGTCGGTCCAAGTTTCTGGATCATCAGAGAGATGAGTGAAGTAATGTGTTGCAACTTGATTGGCACGAAATGCTGGTAGCCCTAATGACTTTGCTAATTCGCGGCGTTCCTCTGGTGAGTAGTCCGCTAAGTGCTTAGGCGCTTTTTTACGCTGGACGGGTTCATCAAAAACTAATTTAAGTTCAGGGTTAGTCATGACCAACGTTTCACAAGCTCTAAAGCTAGCCACAAAGCTGGCGCCGAAATCAACACAGAATCTAGGCGATCCAAAATTCCGCCATGCCCAGGTAACAAAGTTCCCATGTCTTTAAGCTGCAAATCGCGCTTCATGGCACTTTCAATTAAATCTCCACATGTTGCCGTAAACACAGTCATTAACCCGACAATAATTCCGATCCACCAATGCATTTTCATAATGTAGTGAAAAGCCAAAGCCCCTCCTGCAAGGGTAAACACCAATGAACCGACTAGGCCTTCCCAACTTTTCTTAGGGCTAATTATTGGCACTAATGGATGTTTTCCAAAAAGTACGCCAACGACATATCCAAAGGTGTCGTTACATCCAACGAGCACAACAAAGGTCATGACGCGCTCTAAACCAGTATGCGGACGAGCGAGCAGAATTAAAAAACCAGCTAGAAAAGGTAAATAAAGAAGGGAAAAAGTAGTTGCCGTTGCACTTTGAACGAAACCTTCTGGGCCCTTCGTAAGCAACTGAATTAAAAGCAGTGGAATCGCGATGGCAGTTGCAATTGCCAGACCGGCCGTCCCACCATTCCACGTGGCATAAGCCAAACCGACTGAACCTAAGGCAAGGCTGACAACTGAAATGTAAATTCCGCGCGCACTAAATGCTCGCACAATTTCACGGATACCTAGTAGGACCGCGACTGCAACAACCACTGCAAAAATCTCACGATGATAATCAAGGGCAAACCACACCAAAGCAATTAAGGAAAGCGAAACAAGTATTGATGGTCCCAGCTTTCGCCCAGCCCGCTTATTTATCGCATTGTTAATCGATTGGAAATCAGACATGTGAGTCAAACTCCTTAGATTTCTAGGAGTTCAACCTCCTTATGCTTCAAAAGTTCGTCAACTTTGGCAACATGTTCTGAAGTAATTTTTTCGAGCTCTTTTTCAGCGCGGGCTAAATCATCTTTACCGATGTCGCCATCTTTTTCCATCTTCTCGATAGCTTCTTTAGCTGCGCGGCGAATATTTCGCATTGAAACTTTGGAGTCTTCCGATTTGCCTTTAGCTACTTTAATAAATTCTTTGCGGCGCTCTTCCGTCAATTGTGGGAAGTTAATGCGAATAACAACCCCATCATTTCCTGGATTTACCCCAAGATCAGATTCGCGAATTGCCTTTTCAATACTGGCCATTGAACCCTTATCAAATGGCGCAATTGTTGCCATGCGCGCTTCGGGAACTTGGATTGAAGCCAGTTGAGAAAGTGCCGTGTAAGTACCGTAGTAGTCGACCATAATTTTATTGAATAACGATGGGTGCGCACGGCCTGTACGAATGGCGGCAAAGTCATCTTTTGCGACTTCTACTGCTTTGCTCATTTTCGTCTCAGCATCCTTGAGGGTGCTAGCTACATCTGCCATGACATCTCCTTTGTGCTTTCTTAATTCGCTGATTCTATATGAAATGAGCTATTTCATATCACGGAGCTAAATGCGCTTAAGAAACCAGAGTTCCTATAGTTTCGCCACGTACTGCGCGGGCGATGTTTCCATTTTTCATTAAATCAAAGACCACGATTGGAAGCTTGTTTTCGCGACAGAGCGCAAAAGCGGCGGCATCGGCAACCGCGAGAGATTTACTTAAAACCTCATCATAAGAAATCGTGTCATATTTTGTAGCCGTCTTATCCTTCTTTGGATCTGCGTTGTACACACCATCAACACCACTCTTTGCTAGAAGTAATGCTTCGGCGCCAACTTCTAATGCACGTTGTGCTGAAACGGTATCGGTTGTAAAGAATGGCATTCCAGCACCAGCGCCAAAAATTACTACGCGACCTTTTTCAAGGTGTCGAATTGCACGAAGTGGAATATATGGCTCGGCAACTTGCCCCATTGTGATTGCAGTTTGCACGCGGGTTTGAACGCCTTCTTTTTCAAGAAAATCTTGTAAAGCTAAGCAGTTCATCACGGTTCCGAGCATTCCCATGTAATCAGCGCGGGAGCGATCCATTCCGCGTTGAGAGAGTTCAGCGCCGCGGAAATAATTACCGCCACCAACAACTATTGCTACTTGTACTCCACTGCGAGCTACATCCGCGATTTGTTTAGCAATATCTTGCACTACATCGGGATCAACACCAATGCCTTTAGCTCCACCAAAAACTTCACCAGAAAGTTTAAGGAGCACCCGCCGATACGTTCCTCGTGTACCGGGCATGAGTGCTCCTTTAACTTCTAGTTTTCGAATAAGTAAATTCTAAGCGTTTGAGCCTTCGAACTTATTGACCGACGCGGAAGCGATTGAATGCCTTAACGGCAGTTCCCGCCTCATCGAGGATCTGCTTAACGGTCTTCTTCGCATCCTTAGCAAATGATTGCTCGATCAAAGAAACTTCCTTCACAAAGCCAGTCACGCGACCTTCGATAATCTTGCTCATCGATGCTTCTGGCTTTCCTTCTTCGCGTGCAGTTTCTTCTGCAATGCGACGTTCATTTTCGATTAAGTCCGCAGGGACATCTTCACGATTAACAAACTGTGGAGCAAAGGCGGCAATGTGCTGTGCAATGTCCTTACCAACTTCAGCAGCATCCTTAGTTAATTGAACTAGAACGCCCACTTGTGGTGGCAAATCTGGACTTGTACGGTGCAGATAAATTCCAACTGGAGAATCCTTCAACACAGTGATTCGACGAACTTCAATCTTTTCGCCAAGCGTTGCATTTGCCTCATCAACAGTTGCTTGAACGCTCTTGCCGCTCGCCATTGTTGTAGAAAGAAAAGCTTCTAGTGAATCTGATTGCACGTTTTGTAAGTGAGCAAGAAGTTCATCAGCAAGTGCAATAAAGCGCTCACCCTTAGCTACGAAATCTGTTTCGCAGTTCAGTTCAAGCATCACACCAAGATTTCCTTCAACCTTTGCAACAACGGCGCCATTTGAGGTTAAGCGACCTTCGCGCTTAGTAACTCCTTTGAGTCCCTTAACGCGAATGATGTCCAAGGCCTTGTTGTAATCGCCTTCGGCTTCATCCAAAGCTTTCTTGCAATCGAGCATTCCTGCTGCGGTTGCTTCGCGAAGCTTCTTCACATCTTCAGCTGTATATGCAGCCATTTAATTAAGCTCCTTCGGTGATCGTGGTTGCTTCTTCAGCTGGAGTTCCAGCTAATTCTTTTTCCCAGTCAGCTAAAGGTTCGCCCGCTGCAACTGCAGGAACTTCATCTTTTACATCAGTCTTGACTGCAGCAGAACGCGCAGCAAGGCCAGCAACGATTGCATCAGTGATAACGCGAGTTAGAAGTCCGATTGAGCGGATTGCATCGTCGTTACCTGGAATCTTGTAATCAACTTCATCTGGATCACAGTTTGTATCCAAGATAGCAATTACTGGAATACCAAGCTTCTTGGCTTCCTGTACTGCTAAGTGCTCCTTCTTAGTATCGACAACCCAAATCGCTGAAGGCAATTTAGTCATGTTACGAATACCGTTAAGGTTCTTAAATAGTTTTTCGCGTTCGCGGCGAAGAACAAGAAGTTCCTTCTTAGTTAGAAGTAGATCGTTCTTCTCTTCAAGGGATTCAAGCTCCTTAAGACGCTGAATACGCTTGTATACCGTTGGGAAGTTAGTAAGCATTCCACCTAACCAACGCTCAGTCACTGTTGGCATACCAACGCGTGCTGCTTGTTCGATGATTGGTTCTTGTGCTTGCTTCTTTGTTCCAACAAATAGCACGTGACCGCCCTTTGCAACTGTGTCCTTTACGAACTCATATGCATTGTCGATTAGTGCAAGTGACTGCTGGATATCGATGATGTAGATGCCATTGCGTTCTGTAAAAATAAAACGCTTCATCTTTGGGTTCCATCGACGAGTCTGGTGTCCGAAGTGGACTCCGCTGTCGAGGAGCTCGCGCATTGTTACTACTGCCATTTCGGCATACTCCTTCTTAGGTTTTATGTGCGCAGCACATTAAAACCTGCTCGGTTTTGGCCAAACAATTTGTTAGGCCCGTCGCACTGAAATTCATCTACCGATTTAACGGACCGAGATGATTCACCGACCGGATGGTCAGGCAGTGCTGAGATGTCACCAGCTGAATTACTTCAAGTGGTGCAGGGCAAATCCTACCTGAGCCGCGAGCGTGCTCATTACCGCCCGACTATGCGTAAAAAACCCCAGGCCGTGATCCGAAGTACGGCCTCAGCGGCAATGGCAAAGCTCATCTTGCTCACGCCATGTTCGCGCTCGATAAAAGTAATCGGGATCTCAGCAACGGTTCCGCCTCTGGCAATTGCCCTGCGCGTCATCTCAATTTGAAAGCAATAGCCCTCACTCGCAATTGTTTGGATATCCATTGTGCGAAGCAGTTCGGCTGAATAAATTCGAAATCCAGCGGTTGTATCGGCGATTCCAAGTGATAACAATGTGTTTGCATATCTATTGGCAGCCTTTGATAGGTACTCGCGAAACTTGCTCCAGTTGCGAATCTGACCATCGGCAACCCAACGAGAACCAATTAATAGATCGGCAGTTCCAATCCATTCCATCATATTTACGAGATCACTTACTTGGTGGGAACCATCGGCATCCATTTCGATGATGTAGTCATAACCGCGATCCAGTGCCACTTGAAATCCGGTGCGATAAGCACTGCCTAAACCTTGTTTGCCATTGCGCTCAATTACTTCGACTTTATGCGCCTTACACACCTGGGCCGTTCCATCGGGTGAACCGTCATCGATAACTAAAACATCTACATCTAAATGCGCTAATTCAACGAGCAGTGAACCGATACTTTCAACTTCGTTATATGTAGGAATAACTACGAGTGAATTCCTCATGCCCGCGGGTGTGCCTGTTTGTATGCTTTTTGTAATCGCTCAGTAGAAACGTGCGTGTAAATCTGAGTTGTTGCAAGGGATGCATGACCTAAAATCTCTTGAACAGTTCGCAAATCCGCGCCACCTTCTAGTAAATGCGTAGCCGCACTATGGCGTAGTGCATGTGGCCCCATCCGTTCAATTCCCTCTATGGCAGAGAGAGCTTCATAGACAACAGTTCGAACTGCGCGTTGATCAATGCGTTTTCCACGTGTACCTAGGAAGACGGCGTTTTCAGATTGTACGCTAACTAATTTTTGTCTTCCCTCGTCCAACCACTTCTTGAGTGCGCGCATTGCCGGACTGCCCATCGGTATTACACGCTCTTTATTTCCTTTACCTAATACTTGAATCGTCTGGCGGTTGTAATCAATATCTCCAAGATTTAAGCCGCATAATTCTGCAACTCTGGCGCCTGTTGCATACAAAATTTCCACCATTGCAACATCACGAAGAGATTGCGGAGTTTCTTCTTCCGATGCCCGTGTAGCCATCGACTCCATAGCAATCTTTGCATCGCCAATTCCAAGCACTTCAGGCAAAGTTCGGTGACCTTTAGGGGTAGCAAGAGTTGCGCCAACGTCCTTTTCTAAATATTTATTTTTCACTGCCCACTTCGTAAATAGCCGAACTGAAACTGCTCGGCGTGAAATCGTGGTTCGTGATGAACCCTTCACTTGCTGGTTAGCGAGCCAGGAACGTAAATGAACTAATTCAAGGTGGGCGATGTCTTCAACACCTAGCGTTTCTAAATGATTCAATAAACTTTCAAGATCACCCATATAAGCACGGATGGTGTGTACGGAAAGATTTCGTTCTACTTCTAAATGGCGTTGAAAAGCCGCTAACAACTTTTCAAAATCTTCGCTCACGAGCCAACTTTACTCGGGTTTGCGTCCTTGACGAAGAAGGCCGAAGGTGACGGCATCTTCAAGAGCCATGGCAGATGCAGCGATAACGTTTTCATGCACGCCAACGGTGTTCCATTCGCCCTTACCATCACTAGTTTCTACTAATACGCGAGTTACTGCGCCAGTACCTAAGCGACCTTCAAGAATTCGCACCTTGTAGTCAGTGAGCTCTAAAACTTCAAGCTCTGGATACAAAGTCTTTAATCCAGTTCGTAACGCATTATCAAAGGCATTCACTGGACCGTTACCAACTCCAGAACATGAAATTTGCTTACCTTTGGCAGTTACTTTCACTTCGGCTTTTGTAAGAATACTTTGATCCTCTGAGCGTTCTACGGTTGTTAACCAGTGATCAATTGTGAAAAATGATGGTCGTTTACCATTCAATTCTTCCAAAACTAATAATTCAAAGGATGCATCTGCTGCCTCAAAAGTAAAACCGCGAGATTCCATCTCTTTAACTCGATCAACGATTCGCCCAATAAGTTCTTTATCACCGCCAAGATCTACGCCGAGTTCTTGTGACTTTAATTCAATTGAAGCTCGTCCAGCCATGTCACTAACAAGCATGCGCATATCGTTGCCAACCGAAGATGGATCTTCATGTTGGTACAGCGAAGGATCTACTTTGATTGCACTGGCATGTAAGCCCGCTTTGTGCGCAAAAGCCGAGACACCCACATAAGGTTGGCGCGCACTTGAAGATACATTTGTAACTTCGGCAACCGCATGAGAAATTCTGAACGCCTCTTTTAGAGAATGTGGAGGAAGCACTAACTGCTTCTTCTTGAGCTCTAAGTTGGCAATGATTGTTACTAGATCGGCGTTACCTGTGCGCTCACCATAACCATTGAGCGTTCCTTGAACATGCGTAGCTCCAGCGGCAACGGCGGCCATTGAGTTTGCAACTGCGCAACCTGTGTCGTTGTGGCAGTGAATTCCAAGACGGGCAGAGCTTGCGGTCAAGACATCATGAACAACTTGTGACAATTCATCAGGCAGCATTCCACCATTTGTATCGCAGAGAGCAATCACATCGGCGCCGGCCTCGGCAGCTACACGCACAACTTCTAGGGCATAAGCACGGTTACTCCGATATCCATCAAAGAAGTGCTCTGCATCTAAAAATACACGCTGGCCTTCAGTAATTAAATGGGTAACGGAATCACGAATCATTTCTAGATTTTCATCCAGGGATGTCTTCAGAGCTAAATCAACGTGTCGATCAAAGGCTTTTGCGACCAGAGTGACTGCAGGTGCACCTGAATCACGTAATGCGCCAAGGAGAACATCATCGGCGGCTTTTACATTCGGGCGGCGAGTTGCACCAAAAGCAACAAACGTTGCATTCTTTAATTGAAGTTCTTTTTTTGCGCGTGCAAAAAACTCAGTGTCCTTAGGATTTGCTCCTGGCCAACCACCTTCAATAAATCCAACACCTAGTTCATCCAAGTGGCGAGCAATAGCTAACTTGTCATGAACCGAGAGGTTTAAGCCCTCTTGCTGCGCGCCATCGCGCAACGTGGTGTCATAGATATGAAATGCATCTGATACTGGCATTAGCAGACCTTGTGTACCCAGTTATGTGCATCAGCTGTTGTGCCATGTTGAATTGCTAATAAGTGATTTCGGATCTGCATCGTGATTACACCTGGTTGCCCATCACCGGTAACCCAAACACCCATAGTGCTTTTGGCCGAACCAACCGGAGAAACTACTGCTGCGGTTCCGCACGCAAAAATTTCAGTGATGTCACCACGAGCAACACCATCGCGCCAATCATCGATGCTCAGCATTACTTCCTCAGTTTTATAACCTAAATCTTTAGCTACAGAGAGGATTGAGTCGCGAGTAATTCCTGGGAGCAAGGTTCCAGTTAACTTAGGAGTTATAACCGTTGCATCTGAGCCTTTACCCTTTACAAAGTAAAGATTCATACCGCCCATCTCTTCAACCCATTTACGTTCTTTGGCATCGATCCACACAACTTGATCACAACCTTCTTGAGCTGCAGCTTTTTGCGCGACAAGTGAGGCGGCATAGTTTCCGCCACATTTAGCTTCTCCAGTTCCGCCTTGTGCTGCACGAACATATTCAGTTGAAATCCATACAGATACGGCTTTTGAGGGATCAAAGTAAGCACCGGCGGGTGTTGCAATCAGAATATAAGTGGCTTTATTCGTTGGGCGTACACCTAAACCAACTTCAGTGGCAATCATGAATGGACGAATATATAAAGACTCTCCTACTTTATTTGGAACCCAACCAGCATCTTGCTTAACTAGAGTTTCAACAGTTTCCATAAAAAGTGATTCAGGCATTTCTGGAAGAGCTAAGCGACGTGCAGAGTTAGCGAAACGTTTTGCATTTGCTTCTGGGCGAAATAATGAAATTGAGCCATCGGGTTGGCGATAAGCCTTCATACCCTCAAATATTTCTTGACCATAATGAAACACCGCAGTTGCCGGATCTAGTGAAAGCGGTCCGTACGGTTTTAATTCAGGTTCGCCCCAGCCATCTTTTTCAGTCCACTCACATACAACCATGTGGTCGGTGTAGTACTTACCGAAACCGCCTTCAGCAACAAGGGCATTACGAGTCGCTTCATCTTTAGCGTTTGGGTTGAGAGTAATTTTCATTTTTATAACGTTGCGACTAGCGCATCTCCCACTTCGCTAGTGCTTCGCTTTTTATCTCCACGAGCTAATAAATCTGCCGCAACTGCACGTTCAACATCACGTGCAGCATCTGAAAATCCCAAGTGATCAAGCATCATGGCAACTGACATCACCGTGGCAGTCGGATCGGCAATATTTTTGCCAGCGATATCAGGTGCTGAACCGTGAACTGGCTCAAACATCGAAGGAAATTTGCCTGTTGGATTGATGTTGCCAGATGCGGCTAAACCAATTCCACCACAGATTGCTGCGGCAATATCGGTCAAGATATCGCCAAAAAGATTATCCGTAACAACTACATCAAAGCGTTCTGGATTTGTTACGAAAAACATTGAGGCTGCATCCACATGAAGATAATCAGTTGTAACTGTTGGATACTCCTTGGCCACTTCATTGAACGTGCGCGTCCAAAGCCCGCCCGCACGCGTTAAAACATTGTTCTTATGAACCAAAGTTAGTTTCTTGCGATCGCGCTTAAGCGCACGCTCAAAAGCATCCCGAATGACGCGCTCTGCACCGCGGCGAGTATTTAAACTTTCTTCAGTTGCGATTTCTGCATTGGTACCCTCGGCAAGAACTCCCCCGGCACCAACATATGGACCTTCGGTACCTTCGCGCACAACAACAAAATCAATTGCAGCTTTAGTTGCCAATGGCCCAGTTACTCCTGGCATCAATCGAGCTGGACGCAAATTGATGTAATGATCGAAAGCAAAACGAAGTTTGAGCAAGAGTCCACGTTCTAGAACTCCGCTGGGAACGGTTGGATCTCCAACTGCGCCCAACAAAATTACATCTTTAGTAGCAATCTCATCCAAAATATTTTGAGGCAAGACTTCACCAGTGCGGTGCCAAAAACCTGCACCAAGATCGTAAGCAGTTTTACTAAAGACCACATCGTATTTCTTGGCGACTGCATCCAGAACCTTTAGACCTTCATTTACAACTTCTGGTCCGATTCCATCGCCAGCGATTACAGCTAAATTAATAGTTTTCATTAGTCCACCAAAAATACTGAACGAGCGAACTCAGCATCAGTATCTTTCTTTACTTTAGCAACGATATCTTCGCTGACTTGTGAATCCACTGTTAATGCCATCAAGGCAACTCCACCGGCTTGTGCTCGAGCAACCTGCATCGCAGCAATGTTTACTTTGGCCTCACCTAATGTCTGTCCAACAATTCCAATAATTCCAGGACGATCTACGTAGCGAATGAAAAGAATATTATCGGTTGGTGGTAGATCGAGACGGAATGAGTCGATTCCAACAATCTTTTGAACTTGCTTAATTCCCATAAGCGTTCCATCAACTGTTATCGCTTTACCTGTTGCCGTTGTTGCTCGCAGCGAGATCATTGAACGATACTCATGACATTCAGCGTTATTTGAAACTGCTGAAACCATTCCACGTTCAGCCGCTAGCCCTGGGGCATTTACGTACGTAACTTCTTCAGCGCCAACGGCAACTAGCCCACCTTTGAGCGCGCTAATAGCTAAAATTGAAGAATCGTGGACCGAGATTTCACCTTTTACCGTGACATCGATATTTACTGGTAATTCACCAAGCAATTCAGTTGCAATCTCTGACATTTTTTCAACCAGTGGCAGTGATGGGCGAATATCTTCGTGAATTACTCCGCCCTTAACATTTACTGCATCTGGAACAAGTTCGCCCGCTAAAGCTTTGCGAACTGACACTGCAACTGCAATTCCAGCACGTTCTTGTGCTTCATCAGTTGAGGCACCTAAGTGAGGTGTTGCTACAACTTGATCAAGGGCAAATAAAGGAGAATCAGTACAAGGTTCAGTGGCAAATACATCCAAGCCCGCCCCCGCAACACGACCTTCCTTAATTGCATCATATAAAGCAGCCTCATCCAGAACGCCACCGCGGGCAGCGTTAATAATACGAACCGCTGGCTTCACCTTTTTAAGGGCTTCAACACCAATCAAGTTTGCTGTCTCTTTTGTTTTAGGTAAGTGAATTGTAATGAAATCAGATGTTTTCAAAAGTTCATCAAGTTCAACTAACTTCACACCAAGTTGAGCGGCTCGAGCTGGTTGAAGATAAGGATCATAAGCAACAACGTTCATTCCAAATGCCTGCATGCGTGAAGCAACTAACTGACCAATGCGTCCGAAACCAACGATTCCCAATGTCTTTTCAAATAACTCTGCTCCAGTGAACTTCGAACGTGCCCACTTGCCATTTCGAAGCGCAGCATTTGCTGGAGAAATAAAACGCGCTGAAGCTAGTAATAATGAAATTGCAAGCTCTGCAGCACTAACGATATTTGAAGTTGGTGCGTTAACAACCATGACACCAGCAGCAGTTGCTGCAGGAATGTCAACGTTATCTAAACCAACACCTGCACGTGCAATAACTTTTAAACCTTTTGCCGCAGCAATCGCTTCTGAATCCATCTTTGTCGCAGAGCGAATTAAGACGGCATCTACTCCCTTAGCAAGAGCGGCTAAAAGTTGGCTGCGATCTGCGCCGTCACAATTAACGACATCAAAATCTGGACCAAGAGCTTCAAGCGTTGCTGGGCTTAGCTCTTCAGCGATTAGTACAACAGGTTTAGCCACGCGCCGCGCTTCCCTCTTTATAGTCATCGCCCTTTGACTGCTTCATCCATGAAAACATCTTGCGAAGTTCGCGGCCAACGGCCTCAATTGGATGTGTCTCACCCTTTGTGCGAAGTGACTTAAATTCAGGAGCTCCTGCTTCTTGGTCATCAATAAAGCGTTTTGCAAAGGCGCCGCTCTGGATGTCTGCAAGTACAGCCTTCATATTTTCTTTCACATGTGGATCGATAACACGTGGACCAGAAACATAGTCGCCAAACTCTGCAGTGTCAGAAACTGACCAACGCTGCTTTGCAATTCCGCCTTCGTACATTAAATCTACAATCAATTTAAGTTCATGTAGGCATTCAAAGTAAGCAACTTCCGGCTGGTAACCCGCTTCAGTTAAAACTTCAAAGCCGTACATCACAAGTTGTGAAGCACCACCGCAAAGAACTGACTGCTCACCAAATAGATCTGTCTCAGTCTCTTCAGTAAATGTTGTCAAAATTCCTCCAGCACGTAGTCCGCCGATTGCTTTGGCATAAGAAAGTGTCAGTGGCCATGCACTTCCAGTTGAATCTTGTTCAACTGCAACGATGACTGGAACTCCACGGCCAGCTGCGTACTCACGGCGAACTAAGTGGCCTGGACCCTTTGGTGCAACCATGCAAACATCTACTGATGCGGTCGGTTTGATGTAACCAAAGCGAATATTAAAACCGTGACCGAAGAACAAAGCATCACCATCTTTTAAGTTAGGCAAAATCGATTCGGTATAAATATGGCGCTGAACATGGTCAGGTGCCAAAATCATGATGACTGTTGCTTCCTTTACGGCATCTGCAACTGATACAACACGAAGACCTTCGGCTTCGGCTTTAGCGCGCGATGCTGAACCTTCTTTTAATCCGACACGTACATCGACACCACTGTCGCGCAAGTTAAGCGCGTGTGCATGTCCTTGTGAACCGTAACCGATAATCGCGACTTTGCGACCTTGGATAATGGATAGATCTGCATCCTCTTCGTGATACATCGTTGCTGCCACGGTATTTCTCCTTTAGTTCTGGTAATCGGGTTGAGTGTCGTGAACGGTTGGTGCTGCCTTATTTGGAAGGATTTCCTTAATAGAAATGACATTGATCAACTTATCTAATTGAGCAATTACTTGCTCCAGTGCGTGGCCTTCTAGATTAACCACAATATCCATTTGCGAAACGGATGGGTCAGCTGTTGGACCTACAGATAAGCGTTCAATGTTGTATGCACGGCGCGAAAAAAGTCCGGCAACTCTGGCCAATACGCCAGGTGAGTTTTCAACTAAAACTTCGAGTGTGTGTTGGGCCATTTTATAACTCCTGTGAATCCCAGTCAGGCGCGGTCTCGCGCGCAACCATGATGTCATCATTTGAAGTTCCGGCAGCAACCATTGGCCATACCATCGCATCTCGATGTACCCGGAAATCAACGACAACTGGTTGATCATTAATACTCATGGCTTTATCAATCGTTGCATCAACATCTTCTTCGCGTTCGCAACTCAGTCCAACGCAGCCCATTGCTTCGGCCAACATTGGAAAGTTCGGAATGCGCTTTGATTCAAGGCTGGTGTTTGAATATCGACCTTCATAAAACAGGGTCTGCCATTGGCGAACCATTCCTAGAGATTCATTATTAATAATTGCAACTTTGATTGGAATATTATTGAGTGCGCACGTTACTAATTCTTGATTAGTCATTTGGAAGCAGCCATCACCGTCGATTGCCCACACAGTTGTATCAGGTGCGCCAACTTTTGCACCCATCGCAGCAGGAACTGCATATCCCATAGTTCCCAGACCACCTGAGTTAAGCCATGTGCGTGGATTTTCATAGGAAACAAACTGAGAAGCCCACATTTGATGTTGACCAACACCTGCAGCGAAGATGGCATTAGGTCCAGCGATTTTTCCTAAACGTTCGATTACGTACTGCGGTGAAAGCGAACCATCAGTTGGTTTGTCATAACCCAATGGGTATGCCGCCTTGAGTGAATTCATTTGGCGCAGCCACGGTGTTAAATCTGGTTGGCTCTTTGCAAGTGCGGCCTTAAGGGCTGGAATTAAAGCAGAGATAGTGTTTTTGAGATCTCCAAGAACAGCTACATCGGCAAAACGATTTTTACCAATTTCTGCAGGATCAACATCGGCATGAATAACCTTGGCATTAACGGCAAATGTAGAGAGCTTTCCAGTTACACGATCATCAAAACGTGCACCTAAAGTAATGAGTAGATCGGCTTTCTGAAGTGCGGTAACAGCGGCAACTGTTCCGTGCATTCCAGGCATTCCAAGATGTAACGGGTGGCTATCAGGGAAAGCTCCACGCGCCATTAATGTAGTTACAACTGGGGCACCAAGCAGTTGTGCGAGCTCCATCAATTCGCGTGAAGCATTGGCTTTGATTACACCGCCGCCAACATAAAAAACTGGCTTACTTGATTGTGTAATAAGAGCCGCAGCATCAACAATCGCTTGATTGTTGGGAACTGATTGCGGCTTATAACCCTGTAAATTTACTGATGACGGATATTTGAAATCAGTCATTGCTTGTAATGCATCTTTAGCAATATCTACTAGCACCGGCCCAGGTCGCCCAGTACTTGCAATATGGAAAGCCTCTGCAATCGCACGAGGGATATCGGCCGGATTTGTGATCAAATAATTATGTTTTGCAAATGGCATCGTGATTCCACGGATGTCGGCTTCTTGAAAAGCATCAGTGCCGATTGCAACTGAAGGAACTTGTCCGGTGATAGCAACGACTGGAACAGAATCCATAGCCGCATCAGCTAAAGGTGTTACAAGATTTGTTGCGCCAGGACCTGATGTTGCAATACAAACTCCTACGCGACCAGTTACTTGGGCGTAACCAGTTGCTGCATGTCCTGCGCCTTGTTCATGTCGAACAAGAATGTGGCGAATAGAGCTAGAAAAAATTGGATCATAGGCAGGAAGAATTGCACCGCCAGGGATTCCGAACATGACATCAACGCCAGCAGCTTCTAGCGATGCCACTAGTGCACTAGCCCCAGTCATCTGACTCATTGTTTTTCTCCCTCCAACAATTAAATTTGCGTGGTTAAACTAAAAAACCCTCAGATAACTGAGGGCGGCGCATGATCGTTGCTAGATCACGCGCTGCTAAATCACCACCACAAATGTTGTACTCATGGGCATATTCTCCAATGGATTACGCATGCGAGTCAAGGCATGAGATGCACATCTCATAATTTGAGCAGGCTTTACTGGCAGACCGCACCTATGGAGGCCGACCCCACCAGCTTTGAATACTTTGCCAATACTCCGCGAGAGTACTTATGACCCAAAGGCTTCCAGCCAACTTTGCGAGCCTCTAACTCGACCGGATCAACCATTAAATCTAATGTGCGTTTAGTGATATCGATACGAATTCGATCACCATCTTTAATAAATGCAATCGGTCCACCATCGACAGCCTCTGGTGCAACATGTCCAACACATAGCCCAGTTGAGCCACCAGAGAATCGGCCATCAGTTAATAACAAAGTAGATTTACCAAGACCCGCGCCTTTCATTGCACCAGTAATCATCAACATTTCGCGCATTCCTGGTCCGCCTTTTGGGCCTTCGTAACGAATAACTACAACGTCACCAGATTGAATAGTTCCATTTTCAAGTGCTTCCATTGCTGCTTGCTCACGTTCGAATACGCGTGCAGGACCCTCGAAAGTTTCAATTCCTATTCCAGCTGTTTTACACACTGCTCCTTCGCTAGCAAGTGAGCCACCCAAAATTGTAATTCCAACATCAGTAGAAATTGGGGAAGAGACTGCACGTAAAATCTGTCCGTCTGGATCTGGCGGTGCAACTTCCTTTAGATTTTCCGCCATTGTTTTTCCAGTAACTGTTAGAACGTCCCCATGAAGCAAGCCGGCATCAAGCAAACCCTTCAATACGACTGGAATTCCGCCAACTTTATCGACATCGCTCATTACAAATTTACCAAATGGCTTGAGGTCACCTAACAGTGGAACCTTTGAACCGATGCGATGAAAATCATCAAGTGCGAGATCTACTTCAGCCTCATAAGCAATTGCCAGCAGATGCAGAACAGCGTTAGTTGATCCACCAAGTGCCATCAATATTGTTATTGCGTTTTCAAATGCTTGCTTAGTCAAAATATCTCGAGTAGTGATTCCTTGGCGAATAAGTTCAACTACCGCAGCACCTGATGCGATTGCGTATGTATCGCGGCGGCGATCAACGGCAGGGGGTGCGGCAGATCCTGGAAGTGAAAGACCAATTGCTTCTCCGATACTTGCCATTGTGTTAGCGGTGTACATACCTCCACATGCACCTTCACCTGGGCAAATTGCGCGTTCGATTTGATCAACGCGATCTTGTGTAATTAATCCACGCGCACATGCACCAACAGCTTCAAATGCATCGATAATTGTTACATCTTTACCGTCAACTTGGCCGGGCAAAGTAGAACCGGCATAAACAAATACTGATGCCACATCAATCCGAGCAGCTGCCATCATCATGCCGGGTAATGATTTATCGCAACCAGCAAAAGTGACCATGCCATCTAAGCGCTCTGCTTGCATTACGGCTTCAACAGAGTCTGCAATTACTTCACGTGAAACTAAAGAAAAATGCATACCTTCGTGACCCATTGAGATTCCATCAGATACTGAAATCGTTCCAAATTGCATTGGGAATCCGCCGGCATCGATAACGCCTTGTTTAGAGGCTTTAGCAAGGCGATCTAAAGATAAATTACATGGGGTGATTTCATTCCATGATGATGCAATTCCGATTTGAGGTTTCACCCAATCTGCATCGCCCATTCCAACTGCGCGTAACATTCCGCGGGCAGGTGCTCGCTCTAGTCCATCTGTAACTACTCCAGAGCGTGGTTTCATGTTTGCCATGTGGTGAGTTTACCCTTCTGATTGACCTAAATGAGTTAACAAAAGTGCGCGAACTTTAGCGGCATCGGCTTGGCCCTTTGTGTCTTTCATGATTGCACCAATTAATGCACCGGCTGCAGGTACATGGCCATCACGTACTTTTTGAGCAGTTTCTGGTTGCGCAGCACATGCACGTTCAATGGCAGCCAGCAACGCTGAATCATCGTTCACAACTTTTATGCCTCGGGCGGCAATGACGGCAGCGGGCTTTCCTTCTCCAGCAATAACACCTTCAACAACTTGGCGAGCTAACTTATCTGTAAGTTCTCCGGCATTTACTAATGCAACAATTTCTGCAACGTCCGAGGCTGCAATTGCTAAATCTTTAATTGCAACATCTTTTTCATTCGCAATACGGGAAATCTCACCTAGCCACCAACTGCGTGCTTTAGCTGGATCGGCACCCAATGAAACTGTTGCCTCAACAACATCAAGGACATCGGCATTAATCATCGCTGACATTTCTTTATCTGGTACCGACCACTGTTCTTGCAAACGTTTGCGGTGAATCGATGGTCGTTCTGGCAATGCCGCACGCAGAGTTTCAATCCACGTGGCATCGGGTGCAACTGGAACTAAATCTGGCTCTGGGAAGTATCGGTAATCTTCGGCCTGCTCTTTGGATCGGCCAGATCGAGTTAATCCAGTGTCTTCTTGGAAATGTCGAGTTTCTTGAACTACGCGTTCACCCTTATTGAGCAGTTCTGCGTGGCGAATCATTTCACCGCGAATTGCGCGTTCTACTGAACGAAGTGAGTTCACATTCTTAGTCTCTGAGCGAGTTCCTAAAACGTCGGAACCAATAATGCGAAGTGAAACGTTGGCATCACAGCGAAGTGAACCTTGTTCCATTTTTACATCACTTACGCCTAATGAACGCAAAATATCGCGCAGCTCGGCAACGTATGCGCGTGCAACTTCGGGAGCATATTTGCCTGTGCCTGGCACAATTTTGGTAACGATTTCTACCAATGGAATACCGGCACGGTTGTAATCCAGCAGTGAATATTCAGCCCCATGGATTCGACCAGTTGCCCCGCCCACGTGCAATGACTTGCCAGTGTCTTCTTCCATATGAACACGTTCTACTTCAATTCGGAAAGTTTTTGGTCCTTCATCTGTTTCGATTTCAACATCTACATAACCATTTACGCAGATTGGTTCATCGTATTGAGAAATCTGAAAGTTCTTCGGCATATCTGGATAGAAATAATTCTTACGAGCAAAGCGGGAAAATGGCGCAATAGAACAGTTCAGAGCTAAGCCAATTTTGATCGTCGATTCAATAGCCTTTTCATTAACCGTTGGAAGAGCCCCAGGTAGCGCTAAACAGACTGGGCAAGTTTGAGTATTTGGCTCGGCGCCAAAAATTGTTGAGCAACCACAAAACATCTTAGATTTTGTATTGAGTTCAACGTGAACTTCTAGACCCAATACTGGTTCATATTTTGCAACTACGTCGTCATATGTCAGGCTCATTTGCTACCTGCCAAAGCTGGAATCTTTGAAAGTAATGGTGCGCCCCATTTAGAAAGAAGTGCGGCTTCCAACGCAGATCCAACCGAGTACATGCGCTCGTCTTTCATCACCGGTGACATGATCTGAAAACCAACCGGCAATCCATCTTCATCGGCAAGACCTGACGGTAATGACATTCCGCCAATTCCTGCCATATTGACTGGAATAGTTGCAATGTCATTTAAATACATCGCTAATGGATCATTAGCTTTTTCGCCGATTTTAAAGGCAGTGGTTGGGCATGTTGGAGAAACTAGTACGTCGGCGATTTCAAAGGCCTTGTTGAAATCTTGAGTAATAAGCGTGCGAACTTTCTGTGCGCTACCGTAATACGCATCGTAATAACCCGAAGATAAAGCATAAGTTCCCAAAATAATGCGACGCTTTACTTCGCGCCCAAAGCCAACTTCACGCGTTAAGTTCATAACCGACTCAGCCGATGCACCGTCGACATCTCCAACGCGCAAGCCATAACGCATCGCATCAAAGCGAGCTAAGTTTGATGAACATTCAGATGGTGCAATTAAGTAATAAGCCGCAAGCGCGTACTCAAAGTTAGGGGCAGATACTTCAACTATTTCAGCTCCAGCTGCTGCCAATAACTCAAGTGATTCTTCAAAGCGCTTGCGAACTCCAGGTTGATACCCATCACCGTTGAGTTCTTTCACTACGCCAATTTTCATTCTCTTTACATTTCCGGCACGTGCAGCATGTACAACTGCAGGTACTGGCGCGTTGATTGAGGTTGAATCTTTTGGATCATGACCAGCGATTGCTTCATGTAACAAGGCTGCATCTAGAACCGTACGTGCGCATGGACCGGCCTGATCAAGTGAGGATGAAAAGGCCACAAGACCAAAACGTGAAACTCCACCGTACGTTGGTTTTACTCCAACGGTTCCGGTAACTGCAGCAGGCTGGCGAATAGATCCACCGGTATCAGTTCCGATTGCAAGTGGTGCTTCAAAAGCAGCTAATGCTGCCGAAGATCCTCCACCTGAGCCGCCAGGAATACGTGTTAAATCCCAAGGATTATGTGTCGGGCCATACGCTGAGTTTTCTGTTGATGAACCCATTGCGAACTCATCCATATTTGTCTTACCTAAAATAATAATTCCGTTATTTTTTAGATTTGTTACAACCGTTGAATCGTAAGGTGGGCGCCAACCTTCCAATATCTTTGACCCGCATGTGGTTGGAATTCCTTTTTGCGCCATAACATCTTTAAGTGCTAACGGAACTCCCGCCAGAGGCGCAAGCTTTTCACCATTTTTGCGCTTTGCATCAACTGCCGCGGCCTGTGCAAGTGCGCCCTGGGTATCGACATGTAAAAACGCATGCACTTCTTTATCTACATCAGAAATTCGATCGAGATGTGCTTGAGTTAATTCAACTGAAGTGATTTCACCGGCGGCAAGTTTGCTCGCCATATCTGAGGCAGAATTGCGAATCATTCTTCACCCAAAATCTGTGGAACTCGGAAACGTTGTTCTTCCTGTGCTGGTGCACCAGATAACGCATCGGCTGGAGAAAGCGATGGGACAACAACATCTGGACGAAATACATTGCGAAGCGGAAGTGGGTGCGAAGTTGCAGCAACATCAGCACTAGCAACTTCTTGCACGCGAGCAACGGCATCCAAAATAACGGTGAACTCACTTGAAAGTGCGACTAACTCTTCTTCGCTCATTTCGATGCGAGCAAGGCCCGCCAGCTTTGCTACATCATCACGGGAAAGGCTGGTCATGGCTGGAGTCTAATTAATTTCGCGATTAACTGCGAATCTGCCCATTACCGGTAACGATCCAAGTTGTAGTTGTCATTGCCTCGAGACCCATAGGCCCACGGGCGTGGAGTTTTTGATTTGAGATTCCGATTTCTGCACCAAAACCCATTTGCTCGCCATCAGTAAATCTCGTTGAAGTATTTACCATTACGGCTGCGCAATCACTCAGCGCAATGAATCGCGCAGCATTGCCTTTGTTCTCGGTAACGATAGCTTCGGTGTGTTGGGTTCCATATTTAGCGATGTGCGCACTGGCATCATCAACTGAATCAACAATTGCTACATTCATTTCAAGAGTTCCATACTCGGTACAGAAATTCTCTTCGCTAGCTAAAGTCATGGGGATTGTTCCGGCAAGTGCCAAAGTTCGTGAATCACCGTGCAGGACTACGCCAGCTTCATGAAGTGCTTTTAATGCAACGGGAGCAAAATCTTTCGCAATTGATGAATGAATCAAAAGCGTCTCAGCTGCATTACATACACTTGGACGTTGGACCTTAGAGTTAATGATAATTGGAACCGCTTTTGCTAAATCAGCAAATTCATCGATATACACATGGCAAACTCCGGCACCAGTTTCGATAGTTGGTACGGTGGATTCATCCACAACCATACGAATAAGTGCTGCGCTACCTCTTGGAATTACTAAATCAACTTTTCCACGAGCATTAAGCAAAGCTTTGACCGTATCGCGATTTTGCGATGGAACCAATTGAATTACATCGGGTGAAATTTTCGTTGTTGCTAACGCATCACGCATCACTGTCACTAAAATCTGGTTACTGGCGACAGCGCTGGAAGAGCCGCGGAGTAATGCGGCATTGCCTGACATTAATAAAATAACTGCGGCATCAACCGTCACATTTGGTCGAGCTTCGTACACCATCCCGATCACTCCAAAAGGAACGGTGATTTGTTGCAAATCAATTCCATTTGGCAAAGTTGAATGTCTGAGCGTTATGCCAAGTGGATCTGGCAATTGGCTTACTTGACGTGCTCCTCGTGCGATTCCCGTAATTCGTTCAGGTGTTAATAACAAACGATCAAGAAGTGAAATATTCATATCACTTGCTCGAGCACGCACCATATCTTCTTCATTTGCGGTGATAATTTCAGAGCTTCTAGCTTCGATGGCATCGGCGATTGCATTTAGGGCTGCGCTGCGCTCGGCACCTGTGGCAACGCTCAAAGTTCGAGCAGCGACGCGGGCAGTATCGGCCAGCTCGTTAACAATCTGCGTTGCACTCATGTGTCTAAGCCTATCGGGAGGTAGCGGCACTTCGCATTCAATATTTTAGATTCGAAATCTAAATTATTTGATTAGTTGTTCCTTAGATTCATCACGGTGCTTGCGTAAATAGACCATGAATGGCGTACCGCCGGTACCAACTGCTGAAGGATTTCCAGGGGTAACTTGGGCCTGTGCATGGATATAGGTACCGGCATATTCCAAATGCTTGGCTCTAAAATCGCCGACAATGCTCACGCATTCATTAAAAATACTTTTTAATTGAGAAGAGCCAGTTGAAACAACTAAGTTTCGAACAGAAGGACCGGCTTCAACTGCCTCAATAAATTTCACGTGCATTGGTGGCATATAACTTCGCATCTCCATCAAATAATCACGTAACTCATCCTTTTCATGGGTAATGCCAAGGACAGCATCCATTGCAGGAATAATTGCACTTTGTGCACCAGTTTCCCCGCGGAAGCTTTGACCTTTACCTTCATATGCAGTGACTCCATCATAAATTACTCCATTTGGCAGTGACGGATTGTTGCGCCAACCGAAAATATATGGACGAACTCGGTGGAAATAAACGTAGGGATCACAACGCTCTGGCATTCTGCATAAAACTTTGTACATGGCTTGCAATGAATCTCGAAGCTGCAGCAATGCTTTCTCTAGTGCATCAAGATTATTTTCTACAACGCTTGCTTGTGCGAGCTCGATTGCTTTGAGAGCTTTTCCAGCTTTCTTTTCAATATCAATATGAATCAAAATAAACCACTCTTCATCCTGACCGCCAAGGAAACATTGCATCAGAGCGATATTTCCGCACTCAATTGGCCCATTCGGATCTAAGCGGCGCCAATTATCGGATGCATAACTTTCATAGGAAAGAATTGGAGGTCGGCCAACTAAAAGACCTACTTCATACCAAGGCAGAGCAAGTTTTTTTGGGAAAGTTGTTGCAGCGGAATTTTCACTCCACTGATATGACTGGCCGATGTAACTCAAGATCATCATTGCCCGCTGTTTATCAGCCTGAGTTACGAGTGCACTGACGTTAAAATCTGGCAGAGCTTCAACGCGTTTGCGAAAATCCTTGCCCATTAATAACTTGGGAATATCTAGCGCAAATAGATCCCATGATTCATTTCCTGGCGATAGTTTTTGTGCCGGGTCAGAATGAGGTAAGTAACCAAATTCTTCGGAAATTCCATAATCAGCAATCTTTACTGGATTCATGTGGGCAAGGTTATTAGTCGGTCGGGGCGAAAAGCAATAGTAAAAAAGCTTCAGACTCGTTTCATATTTAAATCAACACCAAATCATCGCGATGTACTAATTCACGTTCATATTCTGGACCCAATGATGCAGCAAGTTCTTTAGTTGAGCGACCTAGCATTTTAGGCAAATCCTCTGAATCAAATGCGACTAAGCCACGGGCAATGACTATTCCGGTAGGTCCTACCAATTCAATTGCATCACCAGCAATAAACTCACCTTCCACACCAGTTACGCCAGCCGGCAGTAAAGAAACTCCGCGTTCTAAAATTGCAGTTACTGCCCCGGCATCCAGAATTAATTTGCCATGTGGTTTTGTGGCATGTGCCAGCCACAGTAGGCGTGAAGTCGTTTTACTTGCTTGTGCATGAAAATGCGTTCCAAAATCTTCTCCTGCTAAAGATTTGCCTACATTTGTTAATGATGTAAGAAGCATTGGAATTCCGGCCGAAGTTGCAATTCTTGCCGCTTCAACTTTAGTAACCATTCCCCCGCTGCCAACTCCAGATGAACCTGCGCCACCAAGAGTTACTGCATCAATTTGGGCAATAGTTGAAACTTCTTGGATGCGCTGTGCGCCAGCTTGTGTCGGAGGTGCATCGTAAAGGGCGTCGATATCTGAAACTAATACAAGCAAATCTGCATTAATTAATAGTGCAACTAAAGCTGCGAGTCGATCATTGTCTCCAAAACGAATCTCGCCTGTACCGACCGTGTCATTTTCATTAATTATTGGGACGACACCCAATTGCAAAAGGCGATACAACGTACGCTGTGCATTTTGATAATGAGATCGACGCACAACATCTTCAGTTGTTAGCAATACCTGTGATGCTGTAATTGAATGGCGATTAAAGCTTTGTGTGTACTGGGCGATAAGTAAGCCTTGTCCAACTGATGCTGCAGCTTGTTGAGTTGCTAAATCCTTTGGCCGTGTAGTTAAACCTAATGGGGCTAAGCCGGCGGCGATTGCGCCTGAAGAAACAACTACAACTTCAGCACCACGTGCTTTGCAGGCAGCAACTACATCAACAAGTGTATTTACAGCTGAGGTATCTAAAGCTGAACCGGCTTTACCGGTGAGAGAAGAGGAACCGATCTTGATGACGATTCGCTGTGCAGAAGTGATCTGCGCTCGGCTCACTTGTCATCTCCATCCTCTGATTCATTCACAAGAACTGGAGAAATCTTAGGCGTGCGAGGGTCAACAACGTTGTATTCCCACTGCTTGGCGATTTCATCATCACTTAATACATCATCAACACGCTCGGTTTGTTGCCACGTTGATTCAAGACGTGAATCTTCACCGCGACGATGCAAGTGACCGGCTAACTGCTCAGCTCCAGCTTCAATGGTTGGCTCCCAATCAAATACAACTTGAGTCTCACCATCTCCAATACGAACTTCACTTCCAGCAACTGCGCCCTTTTTAAATAAATCTTTTTCAACACCAAGTTGAGCTAAACGATCAGCTAGATAGCCAATTGCTTCGGCATTCTTGAAGTTAGTCTGGCGAACCCAACGTTCAACTTTCTTGCCGCGCACATTAAATGAACCATCGGCATTAGCTTTAACTTCAAAGCCTGAATCATCCACGGCAACTGGGCGCAAAACTATTCGTGTTCGAACTTCGACGGCAGCATCAGCACGATCTTTTTGAATCAAACGCGCCATTGCATATGTTAAATCTTGCAAACCAGCACGTGATGCCGCAGATACTTGGTAAACCTCATACCCACGTTCGCGTAATTCCCCTTCAACCATGTCGGCCATCGCTTTGCCATCAGGCAGGTCGGTTTTATTAAGTGCAATGATTCGAACTCGATCTTCAAGCCCACCATAAATTGCAAGTTCATTTTCAATAATCTCTAAATCTTGAACTGGGTTTCGATCGGTCTCCAAAGTTCCGCAATCTAAAACATGGACAAGTGCAACGCAGCGCTCAACATGGCGAAGAAATTCAAGACCCAAACCTTTCCCTTGACTTGCTCCTGGAATTAAACCGGGAACATCGGCAACAGTAAAACGTGTTTCTCCTGCTTGAACTACCCCAAGGTTTGGTACCAACGTTGTAAATGGATAATCCGCAATCTTTGGACGAGCGGCAGAAATAGCGGCAATCAGTGATGATTTTCCAGCACTTGGGTAACCAACTAAAGCAATGTCGGCAACTGATTTGAGTTCTAATGAAAGAGTGCGCTCTTCGCCTGGTTCACCTAATAGTGCAAAGCCAGGTGCACGTCGCTTGGATGATGACAACGCCATATTTCCAAGCCCACCAAAGCCACCTTGTGCAGCTACAAAAACCGTGCCAGTACCAACAAGGTCCGCGATTTGTTCACCGTTACTATCAAAAATTACCGTTCCGTTAGGAACACCTAGAATTAAATCTTCACCCGATTGGCCATCTTTGCGATCGCCATAACCTTGATGCCCTGAAGTCGCTTTGCGGTGTGGTGAATGATGAAAATCAAGCAACGTTGTAACGCTTGAATCTACAATTAAAATTACATCTCCGCCGCGTCCACCATTACCGCCATCTGGTCCACCCAGTGGCTTAAATTTCTCGCGCTTTACAGATACGCAACCATCGCCACCTTTTCCAGCAATGGCATAGAGAGTTACACGATCAACAAAAGTTGTCATGTGAATAACTCCCTTCTTCCTAGAAAATAAAAAAGCGAGCCGTGTGAATACGGCTCGCCCTTTATAGAGAAACCTTTTATAGAGCTACCGGAACCACAACATTCACTACGCGACGTCCGCGAGCGCGACCATATTCAACTGCACCAGCTGCTAAAGCAAATAGTGTGTCGTCCTTACCGCGTCCTACGTTCTTGCCTGGGTGAAAATGTGTTCCACGTTGACGGACCAAAATCTCGCCAGCATTTACTTCTTGTCCACCAAAGCGCTTGATACCGAGGTACTGCGCATTTGAATCGCGACCGTTTCGTGTCGAGGAGACACCCTTTTTACTTGCCATTTATTTATCCCTTACTTCGCGCCGTTAATGGCTGTAATTTTTACAAGAGTTTGCTTTGCGCGGAAACCTTGACGACGACGGTGACCTGTCTTGTTCTTGTAACGAAGGATGTCGATCTTTGGACCCTTAGTCTCTTCAAGAACTTCGCCAGTGACCTTGACGCCAGAGAGAAGCTTTGGATCTGAAGTAACAGATGCACCATCTACTACGAGCACTGCCGGAAATGAAACAGTTGCGCCAACAGCAGCGTCGATGCGATCGACAATTACTGTATCTCCAACTGCCACTTTCTCCTGATGGCCGCCAGCTTTAACGATTGCGTACACGTGTAACTCCAGTTCATTTTTAGCCCATTACAGAGCAAATGGCTCCTTCGGGCAGACGCTAAGGGTACGGATGATGCACCCCTACGGTCAAATTAGGATTATTGGCTCCCCTGGGATGTAGCGATGCGGGTTAAAGCCTTTTCTAGCGCATAAATCGGATCACTGGCCGCACCTTTTACCTCGGCATCGGCCTGGGCGATAGCCCCAACAGCATCGGCAATTTGAGCCGGAGACCAACGATTTAATTGGCGACGTGCCTTATCGATTTGCCAAGGCGCCATTCCTAACTGCCCAGCTAACTCAAATGATTTAGCTCCGCGATTTACTCCAGAAACTTTAGCTAATGAACGAAGCGAAGAAGCAATCGCGCTCGTAATCATGACTGGATCTGTGCCAGTTTCAATGGCGCTACGTAATGCGATTAACGCACCCGATAAATTTCCATCTAACGTTGCATCGGCTACATCGAAACCAGTTGTTTCAACTCTGCCTTGATGAAATTTATCAATAATTAATTCATCTATCGCACCAGCCGGTGCATCGGCAGCAATCTGGCTAACAGCTGATTGCAATTCTCGTAGATCATTTCCTAGGGCCCCGACTAATGCGGCTACTGCCCCCGGTGTTGCTTTGCGTTTTTGATCTAAGAAAAGGTTTCTAACAAACTCTTCCTTTTCGGTCTCTTTCTTGATTGGCTCACAAGCAATGATCTCGGGCTTAACTTTCTTAATAGCATCTAGTAATGCCTTACCTTTAACTCCACCTTTGTGAACAAAAATCACGGTAGTTGTTGCATCAGGTGAATCCAAGTATCTAGTTACTTCATCGCGGCTTTCTTCCGGTAAGTCCTGTAAATCACGAATAATTAATGCACGGCGTTCAGAAAATAAAGAAGGTGCCAATGCATCGGCAATATCCCCAACAATCACATCTGCAGAAAAAAGATTGGTAA